>SAMEA104315435__coassemble_928_pt1 | contig 15622 bp, 12 predicted proteins | sample SAMEA104315435__metabat2_low_PE_020 | metagenome-assembled genome bin SAMEA104315435 (sample SAMEA104315435) | gut metagenome | biome: Monkey gut; feature: monkey-associated habitat; material: faeces | place: China | collected 2013
AGCGGATTTTCTTCTCTTAATATGTTAAAGGATATTCATGCTGATGTAGTTAAGATTGATATGGGATTCTTAAAAGAAACCGAGAATGGTGAGAGAAGTCGTATAATACTTGCTAATACAATCAATCTGATAAAAGAACTTGGAATGCATTCAATTACAGAAGGCGTTGAGAATAAGTCTCAGGTGGATATGCTTACAAAAATGGGATGTGATATGTTCCAGGGATATTATTATTCCAAACCGATATCAGTTAAAGAATTTGAGAGTAAATATTTTTAAATAAAAAGTCGGAGATAAAATGTTAGCTATTAGAGAGCGGTATTTTTGTACTATCTTGTTACTAGCTGATATTATGATATCCGACTTTTATTTTTACAAGTTATATTATTGATAAGTATTTTTAATAAAAGAGTTGATAAAATAGGTTGATTTATAAGTAAATATGATATATACTTTCCTTAGATTTAAAAAGCTGATTCGATAACTGCTGGTAGTTATAATACATTGTACTTATGGTTCGAAGATGCTTGCAATAATTTATTAAATGATAAAATGTATTTTAAGGAAAGAGGATAAGATTATGGCAGAGTTAAAATTACTTTACGAAGGAAAAGTAAGAGAAGTTTATGATAACGGAGACAGTATCATTATGGTTGCTACAGACCGTATATCAGCATTCGACCACATTTTAAAAAATAAAATTACAGATAAAGGCGCTGTATTAACACAGATGTCAAAGTTCTGGTTTGACTATACAAAGAATATCGTACCTAATCATATGCTTTCAGTAGATGTTAAAGATATGCCTGAATTCTTCCACAAAGATGAATATACAGGTAACAGCATGAAAGTTAAAAAATTAAAGATGCTTCCAATTGAATGTATCGTAAGAGGATATATAACAGGAAGTGGTTGGGCAAGCTATAAAGAAAATGGTACAGTATGTGGTATTAAATTACCTGAAGGTCTTGTAGAATCAGATAAACTTCCTGAGCCAATATATACACCAAGTACAAAGGCAGAGATAGGTGATCACGATGAGAATATCTCATTTGAGAGAAGTATCGAAGTTCTTGAAAAGCAGTTCCCTGGAAAAGGTGAAGAATATGCTACAAAACTTAGAGATTATACAATCACTCTTTACAAAAAATGTGCTGAATATGCACTTTCAAAAGGTATCATAATTGCTGATACAAAGTTTGAATTCGGTCTTGATGAGAATGGTGAAATTGTTATCGGCGATGAGATGCTTACACCTGACAGTTCAAGATTCTGGCCACTTGAAGGATATGTTCCAGGCAAAGGACAGCCATCATTTGATAAACAGTTTGTAAGAGACTGGTTAAAAGCTAACCCTGACAATGATTTATTACTTCCACAGGATGTAATTGATAAGACTATTGCAAAATATAAAGAAGCTTACAAATTATTAACTGGTAACGATTTCGCCAGAAAATAATTTAATCTATATTTACAGTATGCAGTGGTTCTTTATCTTTTAATATATTTTTTCCTTGCAATATAATTTCATTTGAACACTGCCAAAAAAAGGGACCTGCTTAGTAGGTCTCTTTTTTGGCTCGCAATAAGATATCAAGAACTATTATGGCAGGCTCACAAGCTAAGATGTGATATCAAAAACTATTATGATAGACTCACAAGTTAAAATGTGATATCATAAATTGCGGTAGATAAATTATTGTGAACTACCCACTACCTTTAGGTGATGGGTAGTTCACTTTAGTGATAAAGGACAATACAGAGTATTGGATCTATAATTAAAAGATGGTGGTGATTTAAGTGTTTTTTAAAGAAGATAATACATACAATGATATCCTTGGCAAATCAGTAAAACAATGGCTTGATGATATGAGCAAGCATGATGATATTGCTGTAAGATGTGGTGTAAAGGCTACTAATGAATATATAGACAGCCTTAAGAAACAGATAAGAGTATTAGAAGAGAAAAATGAATTGAAAGACACATATTTAAAGAAAGTGAGAGAAAAATAATGAAGAGTACATTAATAAAAGATACAACCAAGATGGAGAGAATTGAGCTTGTAAAACAGTGGGAAGAAGAAGAAGGCTGTGAAAATTGCGGAATGGATCTTTTGGAATATTTTAGAGATTATATTGATGGTAAAAAAGAAATAGCAGAAGTGAATGCAGAATATACAGCACATTATATCTCAGAGATTCCGGATGATACAGTTCCTGGATGTGGTTTCTCAAAATAGCAGATAGAACTGATATAGAGTAGCTTAGAGTATAATTATATAGAGTGACTTAGAACATAATTATATAGAGCAACTTAGAATATGATTATATAGTTAACACTATGTATAAAAACATATATAAGGCATAGATAATAAGATTCTGCATACAATATAGGCATAATCTTAACAGTGCAATTTAATATTATAAAGTATATTATAAAGCAGAATTTCGGCAAAATGTAAAAAAATGTTGAAATTCTGCTTTTTAATAATATTTTTTATTGACATATACTTTAGTATGTTTTACAATTAAATCCGACATATGACGGAAAGGAGTGTTAAAATGTCAAGACCTCAGCGAAGCAGGCGAGTATGTGCCGAACCGGCGCACAGGATATTTAAGCCAGTGGGAATGACAGATGCAAAGTCAGAGATATTAACAGTTGATGAATATGAGACAATCAGACTGATTGATTATCTTAATATGACTCAGGCCCAGTGTGCAGAACAGATGAATATATCGAGAACAACCGTAACCGAGATTTATGAACGTGCGAGATTCAAGATTGCCGACTGTATAGTTAATGGTAAGCAGTTTAGCATATCCGGTGGTAATTACAATGTATGTAATGGTGAAGCAAGCAGTTCGTGCAGCTGCATATTAAAGAAATAAAATGCACATATTTTTTTACAAATAAAGTATACTAAAATGGTAGGATATAGTAACTATGAGGAATTAAGATAGTTACATTTATATAATTAGGAGGAAATAAAATGAGCAACAACGTATTGGAAGTCAAAAACCTGTCTGCAGGAATAGAAGAAAGAGAGATTCTTCATGATGTTAATTTTACTATAAAAAAAGGTGAAGTACATGTTCTTATGGGACCAAATGGTGCAGGTAAATCAACAATTGGTAACGTAATAATGGGTAATCCAAGATATCAGGTAACAGGTGGTAATATTATATTTAATGGTGAAGATGTTACAGAATATTCAGCAGATAAGCGTGCAAAAGCCGGCATATTCCTATCATTCCAGGAACCACTTGAAGTACCAGGACTTCCACTTGATGGTTTTATCAAGAATGCGCTTGAACAGAAGACTGGCGAGAGAGTCAGAATGTGGGATTTTAAAAAGGAATTAAAAAAAGCAATGGATGTGCTCTCAATGAATGAGTCATACGGAAAGAGAAATCTTAATGTTGGTTTCTCAGGTGGTGAGAAGAAGAAAGCTGAGATATTACAGTTACTTATGTTAAAACCGGATCTTGCAATATTAGATGAGACTGATTCAGGACTTGATGTTGATGCTGTAAGAATTGTATCAAAAGGTATTGAAGAATATATGAGAGAGACTAATGGATCACTTCTTATTATTACACATAGTACAAGAATTCTTGATAATCTTAACGTTGACTATACTCATGTATGTGTTAATGGACATATTATCGAAACTGGTGATGGTTCACTTGTTGAGAAGATTAATGAAGGCGGATATGAATCTTTCCTTGAAGAAAGAAAATAATAATAGAATACAAATAACGAGTAAAGGAAAGGATTAAGTATGAGTGAAAAAACATATGTAGAAGATATAGACAGAAGTATGTATGACTTCCGTAATGAAGATAAAGATGCTTATAGAATATCTGCCGGTCTTACTGCAGATATAGTTGAACAGATTTCAAATGAAAAAGATGACCCTGAATGGATGAGAGAGTTCAGATTAAAGTCACTTGAAGTATATAACAGATTACAGGTTCCGGAGTGGGGACCTGATATATCAGAACTTAATATTGATAATATTGCAACTTATGTTACTAAAAAGTCTGGTATGAAAGAAAGCTGGGAAGATGTTCCTGATGAGATAAAAGATACGTTTGATAAACTTGGAATTCCACAGGCAGAGAGAACATCACTTGCAGGTGTTGGTGCTCAGTATGATTCAGAGATGGTATATCATAATGTACAAAAAGAAGTTGAAGAACTTGGTGTTGTATATACAGATATTGAGAGTGCTCTAAAAGGTGAGTATGCAGATATGATAAAAGAACATTTTATGCATCTTGTACCTCCGACAGATCATAAGTTTGCAGCACTTCATGGTGCAGTATGGTCAGGTGGTTCTTTTGTATATGTTCCAAAGGGAGTAAAACTTGAGATTCCACTTCAGTCATATTTTAGATTAAATGCAGCAGGAGCAGGTCAGTTTGAACATACATTAATAATACTTGAAGAAGATTCATATCTTCATTTTATTGAAGGATGTTCAGCACCTAAATATAATGTTGCCAACCTTCATGCAGGTTGTGTTGAATTATATGTAGGTAAGAATGCCAAGTTAAGATATTCAACTATTGAGAACTGGTCAAAGAATATGTACAATCTTAATACAAAGAGAGCAATTGTTGAAGAGGGTGGTACAGTTGAATGGGTATCAGGTTCATTCGGTTCACATGTATCTTATCTGTATCCAATGAGTATCTTAAAAGGAAAAGGTTCTAAGATGGAATTCACAGGTGTTACATTCGCAGGTAAAGGACAGAATCTTGATACAGGTGCAAAAGTTGTACATGCAGCTCCTGATACATCATCATATATCAATACGAAGTCAATCTCAAAGAGTGGCGGATGTAGTACGTTTAGAAGTTCAGTCGTTATTAATAAAAATGCAAAACATAGTAAGGCTTCTGTATCATGTGAATCTCTTATGCTTGATGATATCTCAAGGTCAGATACAATTCCGGCAATGGATATCAGAACAGCAGATGCAGATGTCGGACATGAAGCTAAGATAGGAAGAATTAGCGATGATGCAGTGTTCTATCTTATGTCAAGAGGTATAAGTGAAGAGAATGCAAAAGCTATGATTGTAAGTGGATTTGCAGATAATGTTTCAAAGGAACTTCCTCTTGAATATGCAATGGAGATGAATAACCTGATTAAGCTTGAGATGTCAGGAAGTATTGGTTAATCATAAGAAAGGACGTGAGATGATGCAGGAATTAAATAATATTACTGTAAATAGCCTTCCTGTCAAGACATGGAATTTTCTTCGCATGAATGAATCGAAGGTTGAACATATAGAAGTTGATAAAAGTGCAGTTGTATCAATGAATAGAGAAGATTTTAAAGGAGATATTGAATTCTACAGTAATGTAGATAATTCTAAATTAGCTGATTTTTCGGAAGTTACAACTGGAATTGGTAATTCTCTTGAAGATATTGATGCTGATAACGAATTGATCGTGATTAAAGATAATATTAAGGCTGATAAGCCTCTTATAATAAAATATAAGTATAATGATAATACAAAATGTGCCAACAGATTATTTTTTGTATCAAACCAAAATTCAAGTCTTGATGTAATTGTATTATTTGAAGCAGAGAATAGTACAGCCGGTGTATCTGTACATGAGATTAAATCAATTGTAAAAGAAAATGCTAATCTTAATATATATACAGCTAATCTTTTAGCAGATGGTTATGTCACATTACATAATTGTGGCGCAAGATGTGCAGATAATGCAACTTTTTCATTAGTACAGGTAATAACAGGAAGCGAGAAGACATATTATGGTGGATATACTAAGCTTGAAGGCAAGAATTCATCATTCTTATCTGATATTGCTTATTATGCCAATAAAGAACAGATACTTGATATGAATTATGTTGCAAAGCATACCGGAAGAAAGACTAATTGTGATATGAGTGCAACAGGTGTTCTTGATGATGATGCGAAGAAGATATTCAGAGGAACTATTGACTTTGTAAAGGGATGTAGTGGTGCAAAAGGCAACGAGAGAGAAGATGTCCTTCTTCTGTCAGATAATAATGTTAATCAGACTATTCCTCTTATTCTCTGTGATGAAGAAGATGTAGAAGGTAATCATGGTGCAACTATTGGTAAGATAGATGACGAAGTTATATTCTACCTTGGAAGTAGAGGAATATCAAGAAAAGAAGCTGAACGAATGATGGCAAAAGCGAGAATTAAAGCTGTATGCGACAAATTCCCTTCAGACGAGATTAGAGATCAGATTACAACATATATGGAAGGAAGGATTTAGATGAACTATAAGAAAGATTTTCCTATTTTTTCAAATATAGACATGACATATCTTGATAATGCAGCGACTACACAGCGACCATTATGTGTTCTTGAAGCTGAAAAAAAGTTCTATGAGACTGCTAATGCCAATCCATTAAGAGGTCTGTACAGTCTTGCAATAGCTGCAACGGATGCGTATGAAGAAGCTCGTGAAAAAGTTAAAAATTTCATAAATGCAAAGAGTATAAAAGAGATTATATTTACAAGAAATGCAACAGAGGCTCTTAATCTTGTTGCTTATAGCTATGGACTTAATAATCTTAAAGCCGGTGATGAGATTGTCGTATCAATTACAGCACATCACAGTAATCTCTTACCATGGCAGATGGTTGCAAGACAGACAGGTGCAGTATTAAGATTTATTGATTGTGAATCAGATGGAAGTTTTGATAAAGATAAGATTAGAGATATTATCAATGACAAGACTAAGATTGCTGCTATTGAGATGGTATCTAATGTTACAGGACGTGAACATGAATATGATCTGATTATTGAACTTGTTCACAAAGTTGGCGGAATTGTTGTTCTTGACGGAGCACAGGGAGTTCCACACATGCCAGTTGATGTTCAAAAGACAGATGCTGATTTTGTTGCTTTTTCAGGACACAAGATGATGGCAGCGATGGGCATAGGCTGCCTATATGGCAAAGAAAGTATTCTTGAGAATATGCAACCTTTCTTATCAGGTGGCGAGATGATAGAATATGTTACAAGAGAATCAGCAACTTATGCTGAACTTCCTCATAAGTTTGAAGCAGGTACAGTTAATGCAGGTGGTGCAGTATCACTTGGAGCTGCTATAGATTATATGAACAGTGTTGGTTTTGATTATATTGTAAAACAGGAAGAGATGCTTACTAAGATGTGTTTTGATGAACTGTCAAAATTACCGGAAGTTCATATAATTGGTGGTAAGACAGCCGAGGAACACATGGGAATTATCAGTTTTACAGTTGATGGTGTACATCCACATGATATTGCATCAATTCTTGATACACAGAATGTATTTATAAGAGCTGGACATCATTGTGCACAACCACTTTTAAAACATCTTGGAGTTATGTCTTCAGCAAGAGCAAGTTTTGCTTTTTATAATACAGAAGAAGATGTAATGCGATTTGTAGATAGTATTAGAAATGTTAGGAGTCAGATGGGATATGGAAAATAAATTATTTTATAATGAGATCCTCACAGAACATAATATGTTCCCTGAGAATAAAAGAGAGATAGAGGGAGCTAATCTTGTGTTAGAAGGTGTTAATCCAAGTTGTGGCGATGACATAATTGTATCTTTAAAAGTTGATGATAATAATGTAATTACAGATGGTGCATTCACAGGAAGTGGATGTGCAATATCACAGGCTTCAGCAGATATTATGCTTAGTATGCTTATTGGCAGAGATAAGGATGAAGCATTACATCTAGCAGACCTTTTCTTCAAGATGATAAAAGGTGAAGCAAGCGAAGATGAGATAGATGAACTTGAAGAGGCAGGTGCACTTAGAGATATATCTCATATGCCTGCAAGAGTAAAATGTGCTTTACTCGGATGGAGAACAGTAAGAGAAATGTTCGGCGTTCAGGCATAAGAGTATTATAAATCGATTATTAATAGACTATCAAAAAATAGACTAAAATAGGTTAAAAGAATAGACTTAAAATGAACTAAAAAGAATATATTAAAATATGCTAAAAGGAATATACTAAAAATGAGCTAAAAAGAATATACTTGAAAATAGGCTATAAGTATATTCTGAAAAAATAGTCTAAAAAAGAATCAGACTAACATAAAGAAATATTAAAAAGACTTCTTATAGCTACATGATGGTAGTTTGAAAGAAGTCTTTTTGTTTTGAAAATTATTTAATTAAAAGATTAATTTAAAAATATATTACTATTAATTGCATTAGTTCTTATACCTAATTGTATTAGTTCGTATGCCTAATTGCAGTGGTTCTTATACCTAATTGTATTAGTTCTTATGGCTAATTGCATTAGTTCTTATATCTAAGCATTAGATATTCATTACATATTTGAATTAAATTATATAAAAATCTTTATACCACTTAGCAAATTCATGTAGTCCGTCTCTTAGTGAAGTATTTGGCTTAAAACCAAAGTCTCTTTCAAAAGCAGTAGTGTCTGCATAAGTTACAGGAACATCACCTGGCTGCATTGGTACAAGTTTTTTATGTTCATCGAAGTTATAATCAGTTGGAAGGATACCTGCATCTACAAGTTCTTCACTTAATATGTTAACAAAGTCAAGAAGATTCTCAGGATGATTATTGCCTATATTATATACTGCATAAGGTGGAAGTGGAAGTCCATCTTCGCCATTGGCACGTTCTGGAGCAGCTTGCATTACTCGTTTGACACCTTCAACAATATCATCAACATAAGTAAAGTCTCGTTTGCATTTTCCATAGTTGAATATCTCGATAGTCTTACCTTCACGAAGTTTGTTAGTGAATCCAAAATATGCCATATCTGGTCTTCCTGCCGGACCATATACAGTGAAAAAGCGTAATCCTGTGGATGGAATATTATATAATTTACTATATGCATGTGCCATAAGCTCGTTAGATTTTTTAGTGGCAGCATATAGAGATACCGGATTATCAACTTTATCATCTGTTGAATATGGAATCTTTTTGTTACTTCCATATACAGATGAAGATGACGCATATACTAGATGTTTTACACCACTATAATTATCATAAGAATGACGACAGGCTTCAAGAATATTATAAAAACCAATGATATTAGATTCTATATATACATCTGGATTGGTTATAGAATATCTTACACCTGCCTGAGCTGCAAGATTAACAACTATATCAGGTTTGAATTCTGTGAATATTCTATCTATAACATCTTTATTAGCAATTGAATCTTTAATAAAAGTCCAATTAGAGTTAGAATGTTTTACAATCTCTTCTTCAATCTTTTTAAGACGATACTCTTTGATTGATATATCATAATAGTCATTCATGTTATCAATTCCAAGAATCTCTATGTTATCAACAGTTCTTAGTAATTTGAGTACAAGATTAGAACCTATAAATCCTGCTGCACCGGTAATAAGAACTTTGCTATTTGCTAAATTAACATTTTGTTGTTTCATTATATAATCATCCGTTACTGAAAACTTATAAAACTTATAAAACTTATAACTTTTATGCTTCATTCCTGCTTCAAGAGTAGCTTTTGTACTGTCGAAACAGATACTACTCATAAGTTCTTTGTTAATCTATGATTTACTTTAAGTAAAAGTTTTTCGTTTTTAACTATATTATGAGTTTTACAGTATTTTCCTTTCTCTTTATTTTGTTCATATTTACGAGAAACTCTGCGTTGTAACCTACGTTTGCGTTTCTCAAGTTTTTTAACTAATTGGCTTTTGTTGATATTTTGGTATGTGTTACCATCAGAACAAATAGCCAACTAGTCTTTATAAAAAAGATCTCTTGTATATACTTTGTCATATACATCATCAAGGCAGGAATCGTACCTGTTTGCAATAATACACTGACTTATTGATTTAAAGTGTTCAAGATTATTAACAACTTCACTTCCAAAGAAAGTTGTTCCGTCTGCGAGTGTTGGTTCATAGACTATAACTTTTGCACCTTTTGCTTTTATTCGTTTCATAACGCCTTGAATACTGCTATGTCTGAAATTATCTGAATTACTCTTCATTGTAAGCCTGTATACACCAATAATAACTTCTTTTTCACTATTGATATTCCATGTACTGTTGGCACTGTATGCACCTGCTTTTTCAAGAACACGATCAGCTATGAAGTCTTTTCTTGTACGATTACTCTCAACAATGGCACTGATCATATTCTGTGGAACACTGTCATAATTGGCGAGAAGCTGTTTGGTATCTTTTGGAAGACAATAACCGCCATATCCAAATGATGGATTGTTGTAGAACATACCTATTCTTGGATCTAAGCATACACCGGCTATAATGTCTTTGGTATTAAGATTTTTTATCTCAGCATAGGTATCAAGTTCATTAAAATATGAAATTCGCAGAGCGAGATAGGTGTTCGAAAACAGTTTTACAGCTTCTGCTTCAGTAAAGCCCATAAATAATGTTGGAATATCTTCTTTTAGTGCAGCTTCCTGTAAAAGTGCAGCAAAGTTGTGAGACATAGTAGAAGTCTCAATACTGCTTGAATCAGTTCCAACGATTATTCTTGATGGATAGAGATTATCATATAATGCTTTTGATTCTCTTAAAAATTCCGGACTGAATATTATCTTCGCAGAGTTATATCTGGCTCTTACCAATTCGGTATATCCTACTGGAATAGTTGATTTTATTACCATTATTGCATTAGGATTAATGTCTATAACCTGTTTGATTACATCTTCAACAGCTGAAGTGTCAAAATAATTTCTTTTACTATCATAATTAGTAGGAGTTGCAATTATGACATAATCAGCATCTTTGTATGCACTAACAGCATCACAGGTGGCTGTGAGATCTAACTGTTCATTTTTGAAAAAAAGTTCTATATAGTCATCTTTTATAGGAGACTTTCTCTGGTTAATAAGATTAACTCTCTCTTCATTAATATCTACAGCAGTTACATGATTATAGCGAGAGAGAAGCAGTGCCATTGAAAGTCCGACATAACCTGCCCCTGCAACAGCAATATTGAGTGGTGAGACAGGTGGCAAGTGTGTGTCTGAAGTATCAATAAAAAGTTCTGTTATGTCAAAGCCAAGAACTTCACTAAGACTTTCTAGTTGTTCTATTGACGGCATAAAATCCTGTTGTTCTATTCTTGAGATTATAGCTCTGTTGATTTTGGTTTTTTCAGACAGCTGTTGTTGAGTCATATTCAATTTTCTTCTTAGACTGCTTACTGTCTCTGATAATTTAAGCTTTGAAAGTTTCTTCATATATGAAATATCCCCCTTCGTATATGCAACCGGTTATTGAAAATATAAGAAAATCGCATATTGTTAATTCAAGTAACAAGTTGCAATGTTTATATATCAAAAATAGCTTTTTATACTTAAAATCATATCAGAAAAACGTATAAAAAGCAACTTTTTTGTCGAAAAAGGAGTTCTTTGAAATCTAAAGAAACAAAGCAATGTTAATAATAATAACAGAGAAATCATCGACTTTGATGCCTATAGTGATGATGAAACTATTTTTTTGTATGAATAGATCTCATTACGGGACATAGTAGTTATCTTATCGAGTTCATTTATTTTACCTTCCTTTATATATTCGTTTATTATATTCTTGACAAGCTCTATACCTTCATCAATACCAGAGTCCGCTTTAGAGATAAGTGACTGAACCTTTTCAACTGCTGCAATATATTTATTCTGGTATTCACTTGTTTTGCTTTCTGCACGTTCGAGCTTTTCTTCGCATATTTTTTTTAATTCGTCTAATTTCTCGCCATATTCACGTTCTGTTTCCATAACTGCTTTTTGGAGGTTGAATTCGGATGTTTTATTGTTGTTATCTAATTGTAACTTTAACATCTCGTTTTCATGATGTATATTGGCAAGTTCTTTTTGATATTCATCATTTTTTGAAGTAAGCTGTTTAATATCTTCATTATACTGTTCCTTGGCATTAGTAAGTGAATTACATGTGGCTTGTAAGTCATTGCATTTTAACTTTAATGAATCTAATGAATCAGAAAGAGCTGTATTAAGCTGTTCTTTGGCATCTAATTTATCTTTAAGAACTTTTATTGATGCTTCATAGTTGCTTTTTGCATCATCAGCCTCTTTCTTTATATTATTTACAATCTCAAGAGATTTCTTTTCTTTTATAGCAATTTCTTTAGATTTTGCATCAAGAACTTCTATTTGTTTTTGCAAATCAATTATTATTGCATCTTTGGATTTTAATTGTGCGTCAAATTCAGCTTTCACCAGATTCTTCATATTCTGCTGGCTTTCAATAGCAGTCATAAACATTCTGTTTAATGCTATTGTATAACCTTCGAATTGTTCAATCTCAGCTCTTGTATCAGTAAATGCAGCTTTGCCTGCCTGCATCTCATAATTCTCAATAAGCTTTGCGAGAGTTTCTTGCTGGTTGCCACCTATTGTAGCAGCGATTTCTTTGAATTTCTCAGCTGTATCATCTGTTATTCTAAATGATTTTACTTTTGTTTCCTGTTCTTCTATTTTTTCACTCATATTAAATATCCTTTCTATATGGTATGTTTTGGTATCACATTCATGTTTTTGATATCACATTCATGCTTTTAGTGTTACATTCATACTTTTAAGATCACATTCATACTTTTAGCATCACATTCATGCTTTTAGTATTACATATATACTTTTGGTATCGCATTCATGCTTTTAGCATCACATTCATACTTTTGATATCACATTTATGCTCTGTATATCAATATGCATAGTTACTTAGATGGTATATGCTTACTGAACTTGCATATCACTTTTTATGCGAGTTATCGCTATTGCGAAAGGTAGTTACACAGCACTTACCAATATTCAATGTAATTATACCATTTTTTGTATGCTTCTGTATGCTTTTTTAGTATTTTATAGTGACTTATTATACCTTTGTAATATATAATCATGTCATACAAGATATGTATTACAAATACAATGTATTACAATGTAATACAAAAAATTCTATCATACAAAGTCGAAAATGTAAAGTATGTATAAAAAATAGGTTTTTGAGCCATAAAAGGTGCTGAATGTAACACAATATGTATTGTGTTACATTAGATAAAAAAGCATCTAAAAGCCCACAAACCCAGTATTTATGCGGGCTTAGACGGCTTTACATTGCAAAATATATCATAAAAACAACGGGAGAAAAAGCAAAATATGATATACCAAAAGCCATAATACCCAGATGCATCACCAGAATGCGAAGATTAGAAGTACAAAAGGTATAATTACAGGTTGAGATAGATAAAAACGTCATACAGAGGACGTTATCAAAAAGGTAAAAAACATCCTAAAAATGCTATGTATTACATAAGAAAAAGAGTATTGGATGAGATGGAAGTAAAAAAAGCAAGTAATTAGTCTAAAAAAAGGTTAAGTCTAAAGTAAGAAAAAAGATAGAAAGGTTTTTATGATATTCGATATAACTATAATATGCTTTGCAATAAGATTCTTGTAGTTATGTTTTACTAAAATTACTTATTCAAATTGTAATTGTATTACTTACTTTGAAAAATATACCTATTTTACAGATAATGCTTGACTCGTACCTTAAGGTACGATTTATAATAATTAAAAAGAAAGAGATAGTAAGAGTGAAGTAGCAGATATCAAATAATATCAAGTGAGAATTATATTGAGAGCCTGCTATTGATTAAATTCACACTATTAGACAGCAAGAGTAAGAATGTACAAGCAATATGAATACAATTAGAGAAATGGGGGTTTTTCTTATGAGTAAGAGATATGCTATTAGAAAATGTATCGCAGTAGTAGTTGCGATAGTAATGACACTTGTAATGATACCGGCTAGTGGACGTGAGATTGTGGCTTGGGCAGAGGATGATACTAGTAATACATCTGAACGTATACTTGATGAAATAGTGAATCCGGAACCTCAATATTTAAAAAACGGGACACCTCTTGATGAAATAATCAAGAAATTACCTGGTACTATAAAGGTTAGATATAAAAATGTTAGCAATTCAGAATATGTTCCTGTCACTTGGATTCCAATACCTAAAAATGGAATTTCAGATGGATACGATCCAAATGTTAGTGAACTTCAAACTTTTTATATATATGGAGAATTGGAATTGACTAATACTAATACCGATGAATATATGACTAAAAATAATATCGAAAATGTTTTGGCAAATGTATATATTACAGTGGATGATAAAACGCACGTAGTAAAACCAATAATCACAGCTCAACCAGAAGATCAGACCATCACTTCAGACAAAAAAACAGTCACATTTGACATTGTAGCAATTGGAGATAATCTTACTTATAAATGGCAGGTTGATAAAAATGATGGAAATGGATTTGTAGATTGTATAAGTGATAATGAAGCAACATACCAAGGTGAGGCAAGAGATACTTTGATTATTTCTAATGTCTTAGACAAGATGGTTGGCTGGAAATATCACTGTATAGTAAGTAATGACGCAGGTAATAATACAAGTAATTCAGTAAAGATATGTTACAGTAAAAAAGCATATAGAATAAATATTACTTGCAATAATGGTGGAAGTATTAAAGCTACAAAAGAGCCTGTTAATGGTATTATCACTGCTTTAGAAGGTGACGAAGTAACAATTGAATGTCAGCCAGATAATGGTTATATAGTTGATGCGTTTAAAGTTGACGGAGTGGTAATTAATAGTACAGTTTATACTTTTTCTAATATTGATTCAGAACATACAGTAGAAGTAACATTCAAAGAAGAAACAAAAGAAGAACTTCCTGTTATCACTAAAAATCCTAGTAAGACAAATATGATTAATTATAATGAGAGCATTACATTACATGTCGAAGCAAAAGGTGATAATCTTACTTATCAGTGGCAGATCAGTTCATACGGAAGAGATTATGTAGATTGTGCTAGTGGACATATTACATATGGTGGTGAAAATACAGATACGCTAACTATAGTCAGAGGCTGTTCCTGTATGAATGGTTGGAAATACCGTTGTAAAGTAAGTAATAGTAATGGTTATGTATATAGTGAATACGGAACAGTGACTTACGATTATAATTATAGCAGTATAAATTATAGAATAGACCTAGACATTGGCGATGGTGGCGATGTATCACCTAAGAGCAATCTTGGCAATTATTTATATATATCATTGAATGATACTCAGACATTTACAATTACACCTAATGAAGGATATGTAATTGAATCTTTGATTATAGATGGTGAATCAGTTGATGAGACTAGTAGTTATACATTTGCAAATGTTACAACTAACCATACATTAAAAGTAATCTTTAAGAAAGCATCATCAACACCGACTCCTACGCCAACACCGACTCCAATTCCAACACCAGAGCCTGAACCTGACACAGAACCAGAGACAACAGCTAAGACTTATGAGATTCTTGATGGTGCAGACAGTAAATGGGTATATAATCCATCTGATGATAATAAAGAAGGCTTATCAATTCGAGGTGCCGGATCGTATGCCAAATTCAAGAATATCAAAGTTGATGGTAAGATTGTTAATAAACGTTATTATACTGTAAAAGAGGGTTCAACTATCATCACATTAACACCAGATTATCTTGAGACTATCGCTGATGGTGAT
>SAMEA104315435__coassemble_958_pt1 | contig 15041 bp, 8 predicted proteins | sample SAMEA104315435__metabat2_low_PE_020 | metagenome-assembled genome bin SAMEA104315435 (sample SAMEA104315435) | gut metagenome | biome: Monkey gut; feature: monkey-associated habitat; material: faeces | place: China | collected 2013
CAATCTAAGGACTGATCCGTTTCCAGCTGATTCACAAAATGGCGGACAACCATTTCATTCTCTGGTTCATAACAGAAGATTCTGATATTCACCTCATTGCTGAGTCCCTTGCCTTCCAGAAACTCCGGTTCCTGGATCAATGCCCGAACTTTGTCCAGGCGTTCTTTTATATCACTCATTAGGCTACCTCCTATGAAAAGCAATTAAACGCTGGCAGTATCGCCGTATCGCCATTGCTTCTGATGGCATTCTCCAAAACAGGATGCAGCCATACTGGATTCAAATGATCTGCCCCCCGATTGTCGAGATATTCTGTTTCGACAAGCACTCTGGCAATGATCTGTTTTAACTTTGTTATTGTGGTATCGCTCCAGGAAGCTACGGTATCATTCTGCTCCTGCAAACGCATAAAAAATGTATTCAAATCTATCTTACCAAAAGACGTGTCCCTTATTCTGTACTTCTCGCCAATGACGGTCAGCATAAATTCCCAGACCAGTCGGCTCTGCTTCATCAACGCATACAGACAAATCTGTTTTGCCACATCCGTCGGCTGTGAAGCAATCGCAGAAACCAGAGAATTATCTTCTAGTGCATGAAGCCGTTTGATGCAGGCTTTCGCCATGCGTGTGATAGATTTTTCTGTTGGGTACTGGAAAAGATTCTGCTCTACAATTTCTTTTACAATCGCATCATCTGAATTTCCTTCTGCCATCAGCTTTGCAGTAGAACGCATCTCGTAGAAAAGGAACGGCTCTCTGGTCAAAGATGCAATATAAGGATAAGAATGATCCATACTACCGTACCTCCTTAATGTTCCTCTTTTTTATCAGGAACAAATTCCATGATGTCTCCAACATCACAATTTAACACCGTACAAATCTTTTCTATTACATCCATGCTGACGTTTTCATCTTTTGACAACTTTGACATTGTTGTCGAGCTGAAACCGGTCTGTAACCGTAAATCTTTTTTTATCATGTCTTTATCAATCAGCATTTTCCATAGTTTTTTATAGCATACTGCCATATTGTCACCTCTCACAATCACTTCTATCTAAAGCTCAGTATTTATACTACTTCCCCTATCATAGCATAAAAGTGTGAGTCATACAATTAGAATACCAAATTTTCAAATTCTAACTTTACAAACCCACACTTCTAATTTACATTTTTAGAAAATCAGAGATTTTGAGAGATAAAACGAATTATCACTACACTACGAAAACCTTCCTTTGTATTTTTCATTTTTGCTCTACCAAAGGCTTAAATAATAATTATTCAAGATGTTTACCAAGGAAACTTGCCGCTATCTGTACCATCTTATTCTCTACATCGCCAAATTTCTTTCCATTATCTTTATTAAGCACAATTACTGCACCAACTGCATCTCCTGCACTGATAATAGGTGCTACTGCTTCTGCTGTTATATCATCATCTTCAATAAGATTTAAGAAACTGCTATCACCTCTATAACCTGCCATCCTGCCTCTCTCATCGATTACTTTTTCTAATGTTGTACTTATACTTTTATCTTTTATGTCTTTTTTTCCACTACATGCAATATATCTCTCTTTATCTGTCACTATAGCTATGTTACCGGTATTTTGCCAGATTGCATCACAATATGCCTGTGCAAAGTCTTCAAGTTCTTCGAATGGTGAATATTTCTTAAGTATTATCTCGCCATTATGAGATGTGAATATCTCAAGCGAATCGCCTTCTTTTATTCTAAAAATACGGCGGATTTCTTTTGGAATTACTATTCTTCCAAGCTCATCTATTCGGCGTACAATTCCGGTTGCTTTCATAATCTATACTTTCCTCCTGTTTCTTACATAGTATCTTCTTTTTATGCTACATAGATAGAAACTTTAGTCGCAAAAATGTTACACTAAACTTAAATACTATCCATATTCTATGCTATATAAGTAGTATGTAAAAAATGCAAATTTTTATACATATTAGAAAAATCATATCAAAGAAACATGCTTATATTACACCTAATTTCAATATATATTGCAGACATTTTATATTTTGCACACTTTGCAATCTCAACTGTATCATGTCACATAATATAAGGTCAGACCAAGTTTTTCACCAAGTCTGACCTTATGATCAATTTTCAAATATGAAATTATAGGATATGTAAAGATTTATTCACTGTAGTGTCTGCTTACATATTCTTTTATCTCTCTACTGTCTTCAGGCATTCTACATCCTACTATATATTCACCTTCATTATTAGAGCTTCTTATAATACGTCCTTCAAGTGCTCTATCTCCAAGTACTTCAAACTCTTCTATATCAAGTGTTACATCTTTACCTTTAAGATTTTCAAATATATCATCTTTTACGCAGAATGCGAATCCATTTGCACTTATATTAACCATGCGGCCCTGATATTTTCTATCATCACCTTCTACTTTTATAGTACATCTGTTGTCAAATGGCATTCTTGGATATTTTCTTCTGTTATATACCTGTGGATTAGTATCAACATAAAGTTTATACTGCCCTGCTTCATTATGTCTCTGGTTACTTATCTGTATATTAACATTATCCCAACTGTATAATACATTATCTACTACTATCCGTAATTTACATGTTGTATGTTTATCATTTTTGGCAATTATTACTGCATTTTCATCTTTTAATGTTACAAAGATTGTCTTATCTTCTCTCGCTACAACTTCACCTATAGCTTCTTTTTTGCCATTGACAGGACTGTTTGGAACAATAACTATCTTCATTCCTTTCATTATATCCTGAACACCCATGAATCCACCTACACCAAGTTCTTCCATGAGTTTTCCAACAACTTTTTCTATCTCCATTGCACTTGTAACGCTTGCATCGTACTTGCTTAACATAGTTCTTGTTGTCTTCTCTGCTCCGTCTATGCTCTGTGTCATAATGTCCATGACTTCTCCAACCTGATTCATGTTGTCTGTAAGTGTCTGGTTAGAGTTCTCAACTTCCTTAACTGCACTGTCTACTACCTTAATATTCTCTCCAAGACTTGTCGCATCGTTAGTGATATCTGCAACACTCTTATTAACATTAGATACTTTGTCTATGTTAACCTGAATAAGTTCTATTGTCTCAGAGATTGATTCCATCATCTTCTCTGATGTTGCTTCAAGATGTGATAATGCTTCCATGATACTGCTTGACGATGTCTTGGTTCCACTACTTAATTCTCTTATCTCGTCTGCTACTACAGCAAATCCTTTTCCGGCTTCACCGGCTCTTGCAGCTTCAATTGATGCATTAAGTGCAAGAAGATTAGTCTGATTAGATATACCTTCAATTGTTCCTGTTTCTTCTTTTACTCGTTTAAATTCCTGTTTGAATGTCTCAAGAATCTGCTCTACTTCTTTAGAAAGTGTTGCCATCTTATTAGTTGTCTCTACTACTTCAATGAGTTCTTCTGCACTGACATTGGCATGTTTTACTGATCCACCAATTAATTCAACTACTTCTTCAATAAGTGTTGCAACTTCTCTTACCTGCGTGTCTATAACTTTAGTCATATCTATTGATGAAAGTGTCTTTTCATTAAGTACTCCATTATTCTCTGAAAGAGTCTGCATATCTTTTACTACATCGTTAGCTCCAACTCTATTCTCATCTGCAAGTTCTCTTACAACTGTAACACCATCTACTACTGCATTACTTGCACCTTTTACCTGTTCTACAGTCTTAACGACTCTTGCAAGGTTGTCTTCTATCGAACCTGTAAGTGCACCATCTGATTCAATAAGATGTTTTATCGCCATATTAGTACATGCATAACAACACACAACTATCGCAAACTGTAATGCACATTCTTCGCTTTTAACAAAGTCCATCATGTCTTTTACAATTCCTTTATATGTATTACTTGAGAAAAGTACAAATAACGTAACTGCCATCATTACCTTTATATATTTTGGATCTTTATAGAGAATAAGTATTGATAACAATGGCAAGATGAATATATATGAAATCTGATCAAGCGCTGTCCATGCGATAACAGCATAGAATAGCATATATCCTATACCAAGTACCCATTTATAATTTTTGCTTGCAAAACCCTGTACTTTTAATACTACTGCTGTAACAACAATACCTGTCCATCCTACGAACATTGACGCTATAAAATAACCTGTTGCAAATTCTCCTTTTGTCATCTTTATTCCATAATAGATTGTAATAATAATCGCCAATACAAGCCAGGTCCCACCTGCTTTTCTATTTGCTTTTGCCCTAAAAAAGGACTCATCGTACTTTTCCATATGTTTAACATCCTTTCCACAATTATATTCAACTACCATCTAACATCACTTATGTCTGTTATATACAGCCTGTTTTTGTGACATTACGATTTTGTAATATTTACTGTGTTATCGGATTTATGTAAAAAATACTGAATAGGTGAGAAAGCCTGGCTAAAATTTTAATTAATCAGATATCTATTTCTCATAAATGTATGTTCCTACTGTGCATTTACTGCCAGATGTTAATATATAGTATCCTGTTCCATCTGCAATACCTGTTGTTATGTCAACCGTCTGTATTTTGCTTCCATTATTGAATATGATTCCGGTAACATCTGAAGGAATGTCAATTTTGTATACTTTCTGGCTGTATTCGTTAGTTGATACATAGGTCATCTTAGTTCCAGGCCACTGCTCATTAGTGCTGCTTCCGCCCCATGTATATGCGTATACATTATTCCAGTTACTATTATCTGTAAAATATATTGATATTGTTGTTATAGGATTAACTATTTCTGAACTTTCATATTTGCTGGCTGTAAGTGTTGACCAGTTATTATCTGATGTATAATAATTGTAGTTACTATTTAGTGTAACTGTCTTCTCGTTATAACGCTTGCCACTTGGCAACATTCTTGCAAATGTCGCAGTTGTTGCTGATGATGGAACAGATAACATATATACTGTTTTTCCATCAACTGTTGTCTGTGTCATCTTAGTATATTCACTGTCTTTATCTGTTTTTACTGCTGCTACTGCCTTGTCGTTGTTAAACCATGAACAGTTATTAGTATCTACATATAATATTCTTTTCTCTGATGTGTCTGATATGTCTTTTGTATATGTGTATTCTTTTGTTGTAGTTCCTGCACTGTTAGTTGCATTGATTACTACTTTTGTGTCTTCTGTAAATATAAATGATGTCTTATCTGACTCTACATTATTAACTGTGATTGTATATGAATCTGCATTGTTTATTGTATAATTAACATCGATACTGTCTGCAAAGGTACATGATTCTCTGTCCGTTCTTACTACAGGGCTTACAGGCTCGGGATCTGCCTTATAGAACACTGCTATACCTGTGTTTCCAACAGTTCCTGATATTGTATCTTTTGTAACTGTGAACTGATTACCTGTTATCTCATCATAATATGTTCCAGGTGTTGTATATTGACCACCATTTGGTACACTTACCCATCTGTTAGAACCACTTCCAAGTACAAGCACTGCTCCACTCTTTCTTGTAGTTACTGATACATTATCATAAGTTGTATAATAATCGGCTTCTCCTATACATGCATTATGAAAATGGTTAACTGCTGCTACTTCTTTGCTCTCATAGTGTGTGCTTCCTTTTTCACCAACTTTTATAGCTGTCTTAGATGTCTGTGATGGTCTTGAAAAATAGAGTGATGTTGCATTATTGCGGCTGGCAACTGCTGCATAAGCACGATCGATTTTATTCTGGTCGATGTACTTAGTCCATCCGCCTTCATTAGTATTATTAGAATATGTGTCATGGCTCTCTGCCCAGTATACAAGTTTGTTATCACTAACGCTTGCATTCTGTGTCCAATAGCCGATTGATGATGATACTGTTCCGCCATTAATTGCACCAAGAATTGTACTGCTGTACTTATTATCTGTAACTGACATATAGTTAGTATATTCTTTGATTAATGAATTAGCAAACGACTGGTTATTCTCAACAGGATTATCAAGAATCTCTCCATAATTGTACATATCACTGTCAATTACATTACTCCAGAATGAACAGCTCTCTGATGGAAGTGATATATGTTTGGCTGCGTCCCAACGGATACCATCTACACCATCATTTTTTAACTGTGCGATGTAGTTCTTAACTTTATTCTGAACTGTACCATGTTCTGAGTTAAGATCCTGCATTCCTATGTTACCATGTGTAATAGCATAACGATCTGAATAGTTTATACTGTTACCATACCAATGCCAGAATTGTGAACCTTTAAGTTCTCCATCTATGTTGGAATGATCTCCGGCAAGATGATTTGCTACAACGTCTACAATTACTTTTATTCCATATTTGTCTGCTTCATCGCATAGACGTTTTAGATCTTCTTCTGAGCCAAGTCCTGAGTTATTGATATAAAAACCATTAGGCTGATAAAGATAATACCATGTACTATATCCTGTAACCGCAGCCTGTGCCGGTGATGTCTGTACAGATGTAAAACCTGCTGCTGCTATATCAGGAAGTTCATCAATTATCTGCTGGTATGTCCAGTCAAAACAATGCAGTATAACTCCATCCTGAATATTATCTGCAAGTCCATAATAGACATCTGACTGGTTCGCAGCCTCTACATTTAAGGGAGTAGCTAAAGAACCGCTACTTATAACAAAAGCTGCTGATAACAAAACTGTCGTGAACGTGTTGCGTAAATTCTTAAGTTTCATGGTTTCCTCCCGTTTAACTGGTTATGACATATTTATCTGTGATATGTCATATTGTTGTGTTATTCAATTAGGTTTCATGTAAACTCTCATGGCCATTTAAAGTTTAACAACTTTATTTTAGTTTCTTTTCGCAATTTGTGCAACATTTATTTTTCAAAACAATTCGATAATGTCACTTTGCATAATTTTTTACATATTTTCTATACATTCTGCACTATTTTATGTACATCCTGCACCAACCCGCTTTCTCTTTATCTTTTACTCTCATATTTCTTACACTCATCCACTGTCACAATTGTGATAATCTTTCTGAAAGTTTTTTCGAAAATATATCTAAGCGAAACTCAAATAGGGAATATTCAAGATTGACAGAGTATAAATAGCATCAACAAAAACACGCTCTCGCTAAGTGTCCATCGTAACGGTACTAAGTTTGTTCTACACCTACGGTGTAAAACGCACTAAGTGCCGACGATTACCACATTGTTTTCTTATGATGCTATTTATACTCTGCCAATCTGATTTACGTTATCGCTGAGTTTCGCAGTTACACTTTCGCAAAAGCTAATATATATTTGCGAAAATATTATATCGTAAGCCAGTATTGCATTTAAAAATCTCTAAAAAACGTATATTGGATTTCGGACAATTGTATGTATCAAAAGAAAACAATGGGGAAATCGTCGGCACTTAGTGCGTTGGAAGGCAAAGACTTCCAACAAACTTAGTACCGTTACGATTGACACTTAGCGAAAGCGTGTTTTCGTTGATACATACAATTGTCCGAAATCTTAGAAAACCTTCCTTATGAGATTTTTAAATGTAGATTTATCTAAGTTCACATTTTGTGATCTCGTGACGATTAATATTTTGTATTGTATATTTTATTTTATGAGGTATTTATTATATGGATAATTTTTTAAGAAATATGTTTTATAAGCAGCGTCAGGAGTTCAATGAATCTTCATTAAGACGAAGCGAGTTAATGAAACTGCCTGAAGATGTCTCCATTATACATGATATTCCTTATGGTGATGGTGAAAAAGCACACAGAATTGATGTATATCGTCCGGCTAATAACAAGAATAATGCACTTCCTGTTATTGTCAATGTCCATGGCGGCGGAATGATTCTTGGCAGCAAAGAATTCAACAGCTATTATTGTGCTAATCTGTGCAAATGTGGTTTTATAGTATTCAGTGTCGAATATCGTCTTGTTCCTGATGTTGATGCATTTGGACAATATGATGATCTCTCAAGAGCTATGGATTATATTAATGACAATCTATTAGACAGATATAACTGTGATAAAGATAAGGTATATCTGGTAGCTGACAGTGGCGGTGCCTGTATATCCATATACACAGTTGCAATGCAAAACTGTGACAAACTTGCCTTGGCAGCTAAAGTACGTCCTTCATCATTAAAAATCCGTGCTCTCGGTCTTATAAGTGGGATGTTCTATACAACAAGATATGACAAGATAGGTATGTTTCTTCCGTCTTTTTTATATGGAAAACATTATAAACGCAGTTCTTTCGCTCCATATACCAATCCAGATATCAAAGATATTGCTGGCTCGCTTCCACCATGCTATCTTGTTACAAGCCACAATGACATGCTAAGGAATTATACCATCCGATTTGAAAAAGCACTCACAAAATATAATATTATTCACAAACTTACAGATTACCCTAAAAACAAGAAACTTACTCACGCATTCAGCGTGTTCGAGCCATATATTCCAGAGAGTATATGCGAGATACATAATATGACACAATATTTAAAGACTTTTTAATAAACTTCTATATAGTAATTGCAACGCTTTTTATATTATGACGGCTAATTGTAATTGCATATATTATAATCACAACAAGGAGGAGTATTTATGAATTATGATGCCAAAGCTTTTAAAGCTAAAGCCAATAAGAGAGCCAGAAATATATGGCTTATATTCGCACTGCTGTTAACTGCTAATTATGGAACAGATGTAAAAGATGGTCTGTATCCTTCAAATTTTTATATAGTATTTCTGATACTATGTTGGCTGCCTTTTATAGCAGGTCAGATTATGCTTAAACTTAAGTCACCTTCAACAGACTATTACAGACATATACTTGCTATTGGTTATGGAATATTCTATACTTTTGTAATATGTACATCAGATTCACCAATCGCATTTACTTATATTTTTCCTGTAACAAGTCTGCTTGTAATCTATAAAAACAGACGTTTTATGGTATTTTGTGCAATAACCAATTCGATGAGTATCATATTAAACATCATAATCAAATGCCTAAATGGCGTGACATCAGCTGCTGATATTAAAAATTATCAGCTTCAATTCTCATGCATTGTATTGTGTTATATCTGTTATGTATTGTCAATTAATCATCTTAATGAATCTGACGGTGCAATGACAGACAGTATTAAATCTGATCTTGATCGTGTTATCAAGACTGTATCTAAGGTTAAAAATGCAAGCAATGCTGTTGTTGATGGTGTAACTGTTGTTCGTGAACTTGCTATCGAGAATAAAGATGGTGCCACTAATGTCGTTACCAAGATGAATGAACTTAATGATAATAATCAGGTTCTTCAGGAAAAGACTTCTTCTTCACTTGATATGACAACAGATATCAATGAACAAGTACAAAATGTTGTAGGTCTTATATCTGATATGGTTAAACTCACTAATGAATCAGGAGAACATGCCCAAAATAGTTATTCCGAACTTGAAAGTGTTGTAACTACTACTAATACTATGTCAGCACTCTCAATAGAAGTCGAGAATGTATTAAAAGAATTTCAATCCGAATTCGAGATGGTTAAATCTGAGATTTCAACAATTGAGAATATATCCGGACAGACTAATCTCCTTGCATTAAATGCTTCTATTGAAGCTGCACGAGCTGGTGAAGCCGGTAAAGGCTTTGCTGTTGTAGCTGATGAGATTCGTTCATTAAGTTCAGATACTAAAGATTCATCAAGTCAGATTAAAAATGCTCTTGTTCGTCTTGGAGAAACTTCTGACAAGATGACTTCATCTATGGAAGAGACACTCAGACTTATTCAGGTTACAATCTCAAAGATTACTGATATCAATAAAAGCGTAAGCACCATTACTGATGATGCAACACTTCTTGGTAATCATATAGATGTCATTGATTCTGCTATAAGAGAAGTTGAAACTTCCAACTCACATCTTGTCAATAATATGGAACAGGTATCACAAGTTGTAGATACTATGACTCAATGCATTGAAGCATCTGATGATACAACCAAGATTATGCTTAGCAAATATGCTGAAACTGCTACTAATATAGATCACATAGAGACAGTTGTCGAAGCACTTATGAGCGAACTTGGAACAGGTGGTTTCATGGGTGTTGAAGATCTTGTAAGTGGAATGAAAGCCTTTGTAACATTTACAAAAGATGCTAAAGATGAAGATAAATATCATGGTGAGATTATCTCTAATGAGAATGATCATCTGCTTATATCTTTTGAAAAAGATCTTCCGGTAAAACGTATGCCTTGTGCTTGTAATATACAAATCACTGCCGGTAATGTCCTATATTGCTTTGAAAATGCTGATATTATTAAGGCTGATGATAGAAGTTCCCACCGTTTTGTAATCTATGTTGCATCAAAACCTACTATTATTAACAGAAGAAAATATCCTCGTATAGATATCTCTAACAGTTGTAAAGTTCTTATAAAAGAGACTAACAAGACTTATGACGCAAGATTATGTAATATAAGTGCCAACGGCTTCTCTTTTAAATGCCATAATGAAGCATTTAAGGAGTGCAAAGGTGAGCATGTATCTGTTACTGTTGACGATTTTAACATTGGAACAAGGAATATTCTTGAAGGCCGCATTATACGAAGTTCTAACAACGAAGGCTCTTTTATCGTTGGATGTCAGATGCCTGAAGATAACCACGAGATTATGGAATATATACATACCTATTTTAATAAAAAATAATATACTAAAAATCCAATAAAAATAGCCATGCTTATATGCTACTTAATTAGTCTTTTTAATTAAAATATAGCAAAAGTCATGGCTATTTTTCGTTTCTTCTTTGCTTTATGGATTTTATTTTTTGTTTTCTAATTTTTCTTTTTTTCACGCATAAATGCAAACATTATAACACAGGTAATAGCTTCTGCCACTGCGTAAGCCATCCATATTCCTGTCATCTTAAGAAGTGCTGACATTATAAAAGCACTTAATATTATAAGGACAAATCCTCTAAGCATTGATACTATAAATGCACCTCTTACTCTCTCAACAGCACTAAAAAAGCTGCTGCCGATTATATTAAGTCCGGAGAAAAATATTCCTATAAAATATATTCTCACACCTTCATGTGCATATTTTGCAAGCATTATATCATTCTCACCATTAAATATTGCAACTACATTGTCAGTGCATACATATAAGAATGTATAGAGAATTATTGCACATACAAAACCTGTTATAAGTGACATATTACGAAGTATCTTTACATCTTTTTCATCACCTTTTCCATATGAACTGCTGATAAGTGGCTGACTTCCCTGCGCAATTCCGTTAAATACAGCAACTACTACAAGTGCAACATTAGCAACAACTCCATAAGCTGCAACTCCGACATTACCTGTAAGTGTTAATATAATATAGTTAAATACAAGTGTTATAACACCTGATGATATCTCCGCAACGAATGCAGATACACCAACCTGACATGACATGACAAGTTTTTTAACTGATATCATACATACTTTTACTTTAACACTGCTTTTCTTAGATAAAAGATGTGTCATACATATTGCAATTCCTATTACCGGTGATAAGGCTGTTGCTAACGCTGCACCTCTCATTCCCAATCCAAGTGGGAACATAAGCACATAATCAAATACTATATTAAAAAGACTGCTTGACAGTGTAGCTATCATGGCAATATGTGGTGCATTATCATTTCTTACATACGCATTAGCAGTAAGATTCCACATAAACATTGGTGCAAACATCATAAATATTCTTGTATAAGGTACTCCGACTTTTACTATCTCATCATCTGCTCCAAGCATTCTTAAGAGTGGCTCTGCTAAAAATAATCCAATTAAGATAAATATAACTCCAATAATTCCATTCCATACAATTGCATTCCATACATATCTCTCACTGTCTGCATCACCTTTTGATTTGCCGACAGAATATCTTATTGCTGAACCAACACCAATCATTGCACCTATTGCAAATATCAGATTATACAAAGGAAGTACAAGATTAAGTGCAGTAAGTCCATTAGCTCCCTGTGCTTTTGATATAAAGTATGAATCTGCAAGTATATAGCACGACAATCCTATCATTCCAAGGATATTAAGCGACACATACTTCATAAACTGTTTCTTTACATTCATTTTCATATCCTCCTATTATTAATAAAAAAACCAGATAAGATTAATGTCTTATCTGGCCAATTATCTCTGTCCATCCGGGAATCTCAGATTACAATATGTAACTTATAGTATATTCTACATTGCAAATGCACATCTATCATATGGTTTTTATCCCATTACTTACATTAATAATCCAAAACACCTTGCAGGGTGCATCCAATGCACCGTCCGACTTAACAAGTGTAACATATTATATTTTTTATGTCCACACTCAAAATAAAAAGTTGTCATTGCCACATAAAGCCTCGATAAATCGTCAACAAAACTTCGATAAAATCGTGTATGTACCAATGTATTTTAGTTAATTATATTTATGTTTTGTAATTTCAGATGAAGATTATATTCAAATTTTCGCATACATAGTTCCTGATTTTAGCTTGAAAATTCTATTTTCCTTGTTTGGAAACTTTTTATTAGTTTCCCGTTTTTACATATTTATTCTGAAAATTTCAGTAGAAACTAAATATTTTTAAACAGTTTTTTGACATATTTTTCAAAAATAAGTCTATCGTACTAGTTCTATTGGTACTTTCGCCTTATAGTAAAATAGTACTACGTTTTATATAATATAAAAAAGTCCAAAATTGCGCCCTATTAATTGTACATTTTCAACAAAATCCCCATTGATCATTCATACAATTAACTATTTCGGATTTTTTTAATTTAATATTTCATAAGGAGGTTTTATGAAAAAAAACGTAAAGAAGCTCAGCTTTCTAAAGAAAGCGGGTGCTGCACTCCTTGCAGTTGCAGTTGCCACAACTTCTCTGTATGTCTATGACAAAAAGACTAACCAAAGCACAGTTGAAGCTGCCTCTGGTTCAAGGCAGGTTGAATATCTCGATCGTGGTCTTATTGCCATGAAGACTACAGATGGCGTGTATGTCGGCTGGAGATATCTTGGCACAGATCCTACTAACATAGGATTTAACGTATATCGTGATGGCAAGAAAATCAACAGCAGTGTAATCACAGACAGCACAAACTTCCTTGACAAATCAGGAAGCACTTCTTCAAGTTACTACATAAGAACTGTAGTTAATGGCAAAGAAAGTGAACAGTCTGATGCAGTATCTGTATGGGGCAACCAGTATAAGGATGTCAAATTACAAAAACCTGCTTCAGGCAAAACTAAGTCAGGTGAGACTTACACTTACTCACCTAATGACTGTAGTGTCGCTGACCTTGATGGTGATGGTGAATACGAGATTATCGTAAAATGGGATCCATCTAATTCTAAAGACAATTCACAAAAAGGGTATACAGGTAATGTCTATCTTGACGCCTACAAGTTAGACGGAACTATGCTCTGGAGAATTGATCTTGGTGTTAATATAAGAGCCGGTGCTCACTATACACAATTCATGGTATATGACTTTGATGGTGACGGTTATGCCGAGATGGTATGCAAGACTGCCGATGGAACAAAAGACGGCAAAGGCAAATATATCGGTGACAAATCAAAGGATTACCGTAACTCAAACGGATATATCTTATCCGGTCCTGAGTACCTTACATTATTCGATGGTAAAACAGGTGCTGCCCTTGATACTATCGACTATGAGCCAGGAAGAGGTAAAGTATCTTCATGGGGCGACAGCTATGGCAACAGAGTTGACCGTTTCCTTGCAACTGTAGCTTACCTTGATGGCAAGACACCTAGTGTTGTTATGTGTCGTGGCTATTATACAAGATCCGTCCTTGTAGCTTACGATGTAAAAAACAAAAAATTAAGCAAACGCTGGACATTTGACAGCAATTCATCAGGCAACTCAGCTTACAAAGGTCAGGGATTCCATAATCTTGCTACTGCTGATGTTGACGGTGATGGATACGATGAGATTGTATATGGTGCATGTACAATCGACCACAACGGAAAAGGTCTATATTCAACAGGACTCAAACATGGTGATGCTATTCATGTAAGTGATTTTGATCCTACAAGAGACGGCCTTGAAGTATGGGGTTGTTTTGAAGAGACTTATGGTTCTGCAGAATGGGATGCCAAGACAGGTAAGATATTATTCAGAGTAAAAGCTTCTACCGATACAGGACGCTGTATCGCCGGTAACTTTATCCCTGGTAATTCAACAGCTGAGATGGCTTCATACGCAGATTCAGTTCTATATGATGCAAAAGGTAACAAAGTCGGCAAATGGTCTGACATCACTAAGTGGGGTATGAATTATGCTATATACTGGGATGCAGATCTTGAACAGGAAGCACTTGACAGAACTTATGTTGATGATTATACCAACGGAAGAATTCTCACAGGTGAAGGAGTTACATCCAACAATACAACTAAAGCCAACACTTGTCTTACTGCTGATATCTTAGGTGACTGGAGAGAAGAGATCATCTGGCCAACAACAGATGGCAATGCTCTTCGTATCTATAGTACAACAGACGTTACATCATACAGAATCTATACATTAATGCACAATACACAATACCGTTGTCAGGTTGCTGCACAGAATGTAGGTTATAATCAGGGTGCTTATACAGATTACTATCTTGGTACAGGATATGCCCTTCCTTCACAGCCAAAAGTATATACAGTAGGCAGCCATACTACAAATACAGTTCCTGATTCAGGAAGCAGTTCAGATTCTTCATCTTCAGTAACTGCTGCCTCATTATCTGACGGATGGTATTATATTAAGAATGTTAATGCACAGAAATATCTTCAGGTTGCTGGTGGCAAAGGTTCTGACGGTGCTAATGTTGAGATAAGCACTGGTACAGGTGCAGCCGGTCAGAAATGGTATCTTGAGAACAAAGGTAACGGATATGTTACTCTTAAGAATGCAACAGGATACATGCTTGATCTTACTAATGGCAAAAAAGATAATGGAACTAATATCGAGCTTTGGAGTGCCAACAA
>SAMEA104315435__coassemble_965_pt1 | contig 15010 bp, 15 predicted proteins | sample SAMEA104315435__metabat2_low_PE_020 | metagenome-assembled genome bin SAMEA104315435 (sample SAMEA104315435) | gut metagenome | biome: Monkey gut; feature: monkey-associated habitat; material: faeces | place: China | collected 2013
GATGATATCATACCATACAAGTTATGTCAACCACTTTTTTAACTTTTTTTATTTTATAGCTCATTTGTAAAACTAACTTCCACCCCTATATGGCTTGTCGTGAAAGTTACTACTTCTGAAAATCAGCTGTGGAAGTTACTTATTCTTAATGTTATCTTATTCCTGTTCATGCATCTCTAAACTCCGCCAGGAACAAGAGAGAGATATGAATAAAAACAAGAATAAACATTTAATTTTAGATGAAAGATACGTAATTGAACATTTCCTTAACGAAAACATGAGTTTTAAAGCCATTGGTAAACGGATTTTTAGGAGCTGTACTACTGTATCCAAAGTTAACAGCGAACTACCCATCACCTAAAGATAGCGTTGATACGCTCTAACAATACAAAAACTACTTGCGCTTGCAGACCCCCATCACCTAAAGGTAGTGGGAAGGTAGACTCTAACTTATAAAAAAGCCGGAGTCCTACGCATTTTTGATAGAAAACCATACTTTTCCGGAACAAAAAAACTCCTTATAAGTTCTAATAATATCATCTGGATTAAGAAAACCATACTTTTCTGGAACAAAAAACTTCCACCTCATGGAATTTAGTTCTACAGGTGGAAGTAAGCCTCACAAAGTGGAGGTAACTTTTATAATTGACTATTTTAGTTCTACAGGTGGAAGTAAGTCTCACAAAGTGGGGGTAACTTTTACAGTTGACTATTTTAGTTCTATAAGGTAGAAGTAAATCTCACAAAGTGAAGTAACTCTTACAATTAACCATTTTTTAATATCAATTTAGTTCTACAAGGTGGAAATATCAGTTTTTATCATTCAAATAAATTTCTTATTTTGATACGCCTACTATTATTCCATTTACCTGATAAAGATTCAGACAACTGTAATTCCATGGGTTGGCTGTTGCATCTGCAAATATGTATAATGTTGATGGTCTTGCTACTCCACTTTCAAGCTCATACATGTATGATTGTACAATCTGTGTTGTCTTATCATACATAGAACGTGATAATGGGAACATATTAATTGATTTTTTATTGGTTACTGCATATATTGCTAAATCATATCCAGTTTTAGTATATGCATAATCTGCATTACCTATTATAACTACATTATTGCATCCAAGTGTATCTAATGCACCTGTGTCTATTGTCGATGTGTAATTATATCTGCTATAATCACCACATATATTTTTTATATCAAATGTCTGTAATATTATAGCTCCAACAAGAACTACTACTATTGCATAGGGTTTGTTTTGTTTTATAAGATTAGCTATTCCAAATAGTGTTATCATATATACGATTATTATGATAAACCTTCCACTATGTTTAAACATTCCTATTAATTGCTGAAATTGTGACTGATAGCTTATCTCGGCTATCTGTGTGACGCCAAATGTTAACGAACTGCCTATAGCAAATACAAGTGTCACTATAATTATCGTTATCATTCCGAATATTCTACCTGCGGACACTTTATCTTTTAATTTATCTTTTTTAAAATCAAGAAGATATATGCTTCCTGAACCTATGAGCATAAATATAATTCCAAGTCCTAAATATGCAAAACCATCATGTTGTCCTGAACTTGCAAGTGATAATCCCTTTAAGAAGAATGTTCCTGTCTGTTTTTGCATAATATTAGTTGCCGCTGTTCCGAACCCATTAGTATTCCACAATGCATTAAGATTAGTATTGTTCATTGTTCCATCTATATGTGTATCTGAAAATTGATTGTGAAATCCGCCTAAAACTGCAAAACCTAGTATAAATGTTATTGCATAGAATACCATTAATACTAATGAACCTCCAATTTTCTTATCGGTTATCGCTTCTTCTACTGCATATCCTAAAAGAACTATTCCCATAATAACGAAGAAATAATATGATACAAATACTGCTAAAATTCCTAATGCTATTCCGACATATATCTTTGTCTGAAGTTCTTTAAAATCTTCTCTGTATACCCATAAGTATATTGGAACAAGTACTACAAAATGTCCTGCAAATGACATATCTGTAAACATATCTTCAAGAAGTACAGGGCATACTATCATTAGCACTGCTCCTAATGCACAATACAAATAATTCTTAGTATATTTTCTAAAAATTATTGCACTAAGTCCGCCCTGTATAATAAAACATATTAAACCATATAATCCAAAATATTGAAAATGTACCGGAAGTATGCTTCTAAACAGTTTAAATATTATTGCGAGAAGTGGCACTGAGCCTGTATAAAGTATTGATACACTTTCTCCGGTAATCAGATTATCTGTAAGCCATAATGGAAAATGCCATGGTGAATTACGGTAACTTACCCATCCAAGATAGCTTCTTGTAAGATCTCCTCCGGATAACAGCCATTCAACATTTGTTATGCCTATAACTCCATATCCATATATTTTGTAAAACAATACTAATCCGACTAATGCACCGAATAAAAATGCAAATGCTTTATCTTTCTTCTCTACTTTCATCTGGTCTTCTTTCTTCCCTTCATCTCTCTATTTTGTCCAGTATTTTTTGTCCATCGTCATTCTCATTATAAGCCATTTTGGAAGTTTGTTGTAGTTCTTTCCAAGTCTATAGCCGATGAATTTGAATCCACATGTTATTATGAATTTTGGTATCAAATAACCTTTTTTAGTGGATATAAGGTATTTTGTTGTAGATTTTACAAGCTTCATTCCTTCACTTTCACTTTTTATATCTGCAAATACCTGTGGATTATCTTTTTGTGATACTCCTAAATCAAAATTACGTCTCAATTGCTGCATACATGTGTAATTATGCGAATGTATTACTTTAGAGTCGGCACTATAACATATACCATAACCATTATTAATCGCTTTTGCTGCATATATCATATCTTCATTAAAAATAGTCTTTTTAATAAAACCACCAAGCTTATTGTATGTCTCCCTATTGTATGCTGCACATACATCCGAACAAAAATATGCTTTTATTCCCATTTTATCTATGTCTTTCCTGGTCTTTACATAACTTTCATCTGGATAGTTAAATCTTCTTGTATAACGTTCTATATATGAACAATCATCACGAGGTAACTGTTTTGCATATGCTACAGCTATATTCTCATCTGACAGTCTATCTACAAGACTTGATATCAGCATATTATCTGCCGGTACTGCATCCTGTGTCATAAGCACAACAATATCTGCATCTGACATTTGCATTCCTAGATCTCTGGTAGCTCCATGATCAAATTCTTCTAATCCTATATGATGTATACATAGTTTTGGAATACATGAAAAATCTTCCTCTTTCATGTATTCCTTGCATGTATTTATCAGTATTATCTTATTAACTGGATATGTCTGTGTCTGAAGCTTTTTGATATTATTTATCAATCTATCATCCGGCTTATATGTTGGTATTATAACATCAACTGTGTATTCTTTTAGTGAGTTTCTTTTTTTATCAAGCTCACTGTTTGATGGTTTGATATCAGTTGTCTTATTATCTATGTCTTCCATATTCTATTCTCCCAAACCACTCTCTATAAGTGATACAAGTGCTTTTAATGCTTCTTCCTCATCTTCTCCTTCACAACAAAGTTCTATCTCATCTCCACATTTTACACATGCACCTAATACACTTAATACACTTTTTGCGTTGGTTTTATTTCCATCTTTTGCAAATGTTATTTTTGATTTGTATTTGATTGCTTCGTTGCACAGCATTCCTGCCGGACGCATGTGAAAACCAAGCAAATTCTTTACTTTTACTTTTTCGTTTACCATTTTTTACTCCTGTTATTTTATTGTAGCTACAATGAGATCTGCAAGCTCTTTTGCATCCTTCTCTATCTCTTTTTGGTCTTTTCCTTCTATCATTACTCTTACAAGTGGTTCTGTTCCTGATGGACGTATAAGTACTCTTCCTTCACCTGCAAATTTTTCTTCAAGTTTTGCAATTGCTTCTACGATCTTTGGATAATCTGTATATTTATCCTTTTTATCATTAGGCACTTTTGCATTGATTAATGACTGTGGAAGAACTGTCATTACAGATGCTAGTTCTTCTAATGATTTACCTGTTTTTACAATTACTGATAATAGATGAAGTGCACTTATAAGGCCATCACCTGTTGTATTCTCATCAAGGAATATTATATGTCCTGATTGTTCTCCACCAAGGTTGTAGTTGTCTTTTTTCATAAGTTCAAGAACATATCTATCTCCAACTTTAGTTTTTTCAATATTAATTCCATTCTTTTCACCCATAATGAAGAATCCAAGATTACTCATTACTGTTGCCACTACTGTATCTGACTTTAATCTTCCTTCATTTTTCATATCAAGTGCGCATATAGCCATTATCTGATCTCCATCTACTACATTACCTTTTGCATCAACTGCTAAAAGTCTGTCAGCATCTCCATCAAATGCAAGACCTAACATAGCTTCTTCTGCCACAACTCTCTCTTGTAGTTCGTGAAGATGTGTTGAACCACATTCTTTATTAATGTTAGTTCCATCCGGATTATTATGAATTGCTACTACTTCTGCTCCAAGATCTTTGAATGTCTTAATCGATGTATAATGAGATGCTCCTTCTGCACAGTCAACTACCATCTTAACGCCTTTAAGATCTACAGGAACTACTTCTTTTGCAAATTCTATATATGCTTCCTTTGCTTCATATCTGTATTCTATTCTTCCTACTTCTTCTCCAACCGGAGCCGGATACTGTGACGGATTCTTCATTAACTCTTCTATCTCATCTTCCATTGCATCTGGAAGTTTGTAACCTTCTCCGCTGAAGAATTTAATTCCATTATATTCAACCGGATTGTGTGATGCTGATATAACTACACCTGCATCATAGTTGTATTTTCTCGTGAGATATGCTACTGCAGGAGTTGGAAGTACTCCAACATATACAGCATTAGCACCTACTGAACATATACCTGCCATAAGTGCACTTGAAAGCATCTCTCCTGATATTCTTGTATCGCATCCAACTAAAATAGTCGGTTTATGTTCCATCTCTTTTGTGAGAACACATGCTCCTGCCTTTCCGAGGTTCATTGCAAGTTCTACTGTTAATTCTTTATTCGCTATACCTCTTACTCCATCTGTTCCAAAAATTCTTGACATAATCTGTAACTCCTAACTTTTATTTATCTTGCTGCTGTCTCTGATTCATTCTGCTGTGATTGTGAAGCACTATCATCTGGTGGTGCTGTTTTTTCTGCAACATTAACGGCAACAAAATATTCATCACTTATTTTATATGAACCTGTTGTCTCAAATGTCACTTTTACAGAATGTGAACCTGGTACTAATCCGGATACATTAATAGCCGCTTTTATATTGGCAGCATCCAACTCTTCAAGTTCTTCAGCTATTCCTTTTACCTGTATAATCAAATCATTATTGTCACTATAACTATAATCCAATAAATCCGATTTACCATTAACTGTAATACTATCTTTGCTTATTGTTACTTCCTGTGTAAGCACAGGCTCAATATTAAGTGTAACATCAATTGTTGATAAGTCTGATACTACGCTTATTCCTGCCGGAAGATATGAACTTATTGTTATCTGCTTATTAGTAGTCTCTGTAAGCCCTTTTATACTTATAACATCACTAGGTATTGTTAAAGCTGTTATCTGTTTCAAATCATCGTCATATCCTGCGACTGTTATATTCTTTGGTGAATAATTCATTCCTGTATATCTATAGTCTGTTTCTGTCTCGCCTGATACTGTAAGCTTAACTGGTATTGTCTTCGTCTTTAAAATCTGTGCTGAGACTATAACGTCTGATATACTTATCTCAAGTTTTGATTTTTCTATATCAATCTCTTCACCATTACCATCATAGATTCTTATTGGTGCATTCTCATCAAGATCTGTTACCGCTGCACTTACATCAATCCTTGCTACAACTTTGCTTATAAGGTTAAGTTGTGAAACAGGACCTCTTATTCTTATCTTATTACGTGATGCTTTTGCACTTCCGACTGCAAAACCTTCTGCCGGGTTGCCTGCAACTTCTACTTCTATATCGAATGTCTTCTCATCTATATCTTCAAGGCTTAATTTTAACACTGTGGGCGTATTCTTAATACATGTTACGTTGTTCTTCGTACATGTAACTTCAATTGGCACTGTATCTGTTATCTCTCTTGCATCTATATCTGCACTCGCAACAAAATCTGATGCCTTCAGGCTATCTATAAGGTTACGAGGTCCTTTAACCTGGATAGCTACTGTGTCACCAGATATTATATCATACGCTGTCCCTGCATCGTCAAGTGTCTCTGTATTCTTAAGATTAACAGGAATATTATATATTGTTCTTGTTGTTGTCGGGTTATCTACATTAACTATTATAAGCCAAAGTACAATGGCTGATATTACTGCGGCAATTTTAAAAATAAGATTATTGAATATTTTCTTTTTCATTCTTCAGTCGCCCCCTTAATCTTCTAAATTTCCTAGTATCTCCACCTTTTTTCTGAAGTTCGGAAAGTCTCTTCTTAAGGTAATCTCCATCAACATTTCTTACTAATTTACCACCAGCTGCCACTGATACTTTACCTGTTTCTTCTGAGACAATGAGCGTAACTGAATCAGATACTTCACTTATTCCAACGCCTGCTCTGTGTCTTGTTCCAAGTTCTTTACTAAGTTCCATGCTCTCTGTAAGCGGAAGATAGCATGTTGCTGAGACAACTCTGTTGTTTCTTACTATTACAGCTCCATCATGTAATGGTGTATTATGTTCAAATATATTAATAAGAAGCTGACTTGTTACTATCGCATCTATTGGTATGCCTGTTCTCTCAAATTCGGCAAGTGGTGTATTCTGTTCTATTACTATAAGTGCTCCTGTCTTAGTCTTGCCAAGTTCAAAACATGCTCGCACTAGTTCGTTGATTGTCTTATCTGTAAAATTGGCATCTGTCTCTTTTCCATCATCAAATGATATTATATTAGTTAATATATTCTTTCTTCCAAGCTGCTCTAATGCTTTTCTGAGTTCAGGCTGGAATATGATTACTATCGCTATTATACCAACATTAATTGTCTTACTAGCTATCCATAATATTGTATTGAGCTTAAATATAAATGCCAGTATTACGAAAACGCCTATAACTACTATACCTTTTAACAGTGTCCAGGCTCTTGTATTCTTAATCCAGATAATCAACTGATAAATCAAAAAAGACAGGATGATTAGTTCTACAATATCTGTTGGATGAACTTCTGGCCAGTAAAATTCCAACACATCATTTTTAAAAAATTCTGTTATTTTTTCAAACTGTGTCATACTTAATCTCCTTTTCTTTATTTACCAGTTTCCTATTATAAACACATATCTTCAATTATTCTTTAAATATTCTTTTCAAAATATTAATTTTTTCTTAGTTTTTTATTTATGTCATATGCTTATCGTCACAGTTTTGGCTTTACTGTTATATAGTAAACTGTAAATATTACTTTTTATCTCTAATGTGTTTGCTTTGTTCTCTTTTATCTGTATCTGTTCTCTTTCTGTCTTTTAGTTCTGTCATATTTCTCTCATTAATCTTCTTAACTTTCTTATTAGTCTGTGTAACATTAATCTTTGGTACTGCTTTGACATAATAGTAATAATCATCATCTTCAAACTGTACATTCTCAGTTCTTGAATAATCTACAGAAAATACAAAAAACTGGAAGAAAAGTCCAAATATAATTGATATAACTGTTCCAATTATAAGTTCAGCAAGTGCTATCTCTATTGAGAACATGTAGTCACCGATTATTATCATTATTATCTCTATAATTCCTCCTGTTATAACAGCTATTAACCATGCATGATCTATAGAAAGTTTTCTTATTATATATACAATTGCAACTGTTATGGCAAATCCTACAATAACTACTAACATAGATTTGTTATTAATTATACCATCTAGTATAAAAGTTACTCTTGATATGATATTATCTGCTGAATAACTGCTAAGTGCCGCTGAGTTAGCTTTTACAAAATACAATACATAGTATACAACGACACCAAAAGATACCGGTACAATTGCTGTAAAATCACAAAGAAGTCCTACAATTATTGGAACAAGATATGGTATCTTTATAAAAAACATTATCGGAGTGAGTACAAGCAGATATCCCATATTTGGTGAGAATCTAAAATATAAAAGAAACATAACAAACATAAGTATGAGTGCTACAGCTGCTGCTTCTACTGATACTGCCGACATATTAAGTATAATGAATATCATTGAAAATATTGATATACCATTAGCAGGAAGTATTGAACACATAAGTGATATAAGAAGTATTATAACCACATTATTAAGTTGTTTCATATATCCTACATTCTCTTTTATTATCGTAAGTGCCACAAATGCTATTATAAATTTGATAGCTGGCACTATATATACATCATATTTTGCATAAAAGTGCTTTAATTTTTCTTTAAATTCCAGTATATTCGTCATTTTTAACTGTTCCTCCCAATCTTCCTGTCATACTTAATTCTTCATCATCAATTTTTTCTATCTTCTTAAGTCTTGATGAATATACTTTGAGATATCTCTTGGCTCTGTCATACTTTAATGTATATATGGCAAATGATATCAACATATATATAGCAAGCACTATTACATACATAATAATTATTCTTTTTACAACTTCAAAATAATCTGCTTTGCTTATAAGTTTTACAAGTTCTTCAGCTCTCCATATAACAAAAATAAGTAGAGAAACCATATAGCCTATTGTAACTGCCACAGCTGTTTTTATCATACTATATGTAATATAATCTGTCTTAAAATACTTTTCTGCAATTGTAATATCTTTGTTTCTCTTTTTTTCGTAAATGGATGTCTTTGTCATGAGCTTTATCTTTTCTTCATTAAGCATATATTCGCTACCACTCAAAAGGTATTTCAATATACTAAGCATATCAAAAATTTGAAGATTTTATATTTTCCACATAACCATACAAATATCTGTAGATTCTGTCCGAAAACTTTAAGCCATTCTTTATTGCTTTGCAGCAATACCATTTTCATCTCTTTTAGCTTTCGCTTTCGTATATTCTTCTGAGTGGATTCTCCTTTCCTTAAATTCTCATATTTGCGAGAAAGACATCTTTGCTCTCTACGCAGTCGCCTGTTGATTTTCTTATTTTTGCTAATTTATTAATATTCTTATAGATTTTACCATCTGATATAATTGCAAAATCTTTTAATTCTAAATCTGTTCCGATACCAGCATTGCCATTATTTATAATCTTGTTAATTCTGATTTTTTGTCTGGTTGTCGGATTTATCTTTGTTTTGAATCTCTTTTGCAATTTCCTCGTCCTTTTCTATTTGTTTTTTATACTTGCGAAGGCCATACAACCTGCAAGAGAAATCGTCGGAAATTGACACAATGTCCTGTACAAGTTCTTTCTTTGGTGATAATTCCTCATTATTTACCACAATAATATTTGTATTAAACTTCATACAGAATTGTTCAAACCAATCATAACCAAAGCGAACAAATCGATCTGTATGCGTGATTATAATAGTTTTTATCTTTTGTTCCATCACTTCATCTAATAGTTGATTCCACTTTTTACGATTGTAATCAAGTCCACTTCCATAATCCTCAATGCATTGGTCTACAATGATACCTCTGGCATAAATGACATTCTTACGATTGTCACTTTCTGTCTCTATACCTTTGAATTGAAGATATTGGTCATAAGTGTAATAACGTCTATCAGTTGGAGTACGATTTGCTTTTAGAATCCCTTCTCTATCCCAACGTTGTAATGTTTTAACAGAGACTCCTAGCAATTCAGCAAAATCCTTGGGTTTGTAATTAGTATTATTTGATGTGTTCATAACGTTACCTCCATGAGTACATTTAAGCACATTTAGTCGTTAATATTAATATTTTTGTATATTGGCAATCAATTTTTAATATACAATATTCAATATAACATATCCTCTATTTTCTTTGAATAGCGAATTACTTACACCCATTATATCATAAGTTTTGTACAATTACGATATTTTTTTGATTGAAATGCTAATATATTATGTAAATCTTTTTAATGCTCTTTTTAATGCTTAGTAAAAGATTACCATATTACTTATATAAGCCCCTGCGTACCTATTGTATATTATCAATCTGACACTTATGATATTGTTATTTTTTTATCATAAGTATCATAAGTTCAAATATACATATTCACACAGGGGCTTAGTTATCTCGTTATAAGCTTATAGGCTGAATCATTCACGTATTATCATTCATATACCTTCTTAGTTATCAATTGCATATATATTAATAAATGTATGATCTCCACCGGTCATTATATTCACTTTATGATTATCCATTATCATTACTCTGTCATTAGTAGCTGCTTTATATATTGAAAAGCAGTTTTCATAACTTTCAGGCAAAACAGTTCTTAATACATTTTTAAATGCTTCATCTGTCATGTCAGAGTTAGATTTGATACCTATATATATTGCTTTTGAATCTACAATTACCTGACCATAATAATCTCCATCATTATATATTGCATATGATGAATCCTGACATTTTGTGAAACCATAATTCTCTATATTTTCTCTTACTCTTTGTAGTTCTTCCGGCGAAAGATCTGGTTCTGTCTCAGGTATCACAGCATCGACACCTATGGACGTATTGCCATTACCTGCTTCTTGGTCACCATTAGGCTCGTCTGATGCATCATCTTCCTGCAATATATCATTATCTTGTCCATTGTATACTACATTTGCTGATTGTGGCTTTAATGTTGCACTTCCGCTTATTCCTGCATATTCTTTTGGAAGTGTCTTAACTGATGGTTCACTCGTAACCTCTGCTTCATCTGTCACACCTTCGATTGTTATTGATGTAGCAAGATTACCTGTTTTTGCTGTAAGTACAGCTTTACCGGCACTATTTACTGTAATCATTCCAAGTTGTGTTACTGTAAAAATATTACTGTCTGAACTTGAGAATTCTACTGATGCTGCAAGCTCTGTCTGTGGAACAACATACGCTTCAACCTGAATTGTAGCACCTACCATGACTTTCTGATCACCCATATTAAGATAAAGTTCATTAACTGTATCTGCTCCTTCTTCATTCATCTTCACAAGCTGTTCATGCCTTTTCTTCGTATCTATCTTCTTAATAACTGCTTTTGTTGTAAAAACACCTACCATTACAATTGCCAGTGCAATAACACCTGCTGTAATCTTTTTTATAATAATCTTATTATCTGACTTTTTCTTTTTCATTATCTGTTCCTCCATGATGATTATTATCAATTTCCCATACTTCATAGTTTTTATCGACATTAGCCTGCTTTTTTTAATGCTACATTTTGTTCTTTAACTAATTATTGACTTTACTATAAAAAACTGATACAACTAAAAAAGCATTCCAGATAGTTGAAAGACTATTTTTATAAGCTAGATTGAACTACCCTTTACCTTTAGATATGGGTAGTTCACAGTAACAATAATGACTGCATGTAAAAAACTAGATAGGAGACTGTATCATGAATTTTAGAGTACATCATATTCTATGCACACAACTTTACAAAGGACTTGGCTATTCTGGCAGTTTTTGTGAAAATATGACTAACAAAGTCCTCTTTTTAAGAAACAACAGCGACTATAAACTAACACTTGTCACATGCCCTGATGAAATATGCAAGAAATGTCCTAATCTTAAAGATGATGATTTTTGCAGTAATGGTGATAATCATGTTCACATTAAGGATCTTGAACTGCTTGAACCGCTTCATCTTGAAGAATATTCTACTTATTCATACAGTGAATTACTTGAACATTCAAGAAAATATCTTACAAAAGAACTCTTTGCCAACAGTTGTCATAACTGCTACTGGTTTCAAACTGGTATATGCAAATATGAAGATTTTGAAACAGATAATCATTAATTAAAGAACTCCCTGATAAGCAAAACTTACTATTTATATCATCTGCTTATCAGGGAGTTTTTAATGTATACAAGTGTATCAAGTACCGAATCTCCTGACATACTCTGTTATATGTCACGTTTATGAAAAGTATGTGAACAAATTACTTTTCAAAGTCTCATAATCATTCTTCATAAATCCACTCATAATGCATCCGCCATATGCACCACAACTAACCACTTCTTCAATATTATCCATTGATATTCCGCCAATCGCCCACACTGGTATAGCTACTTTATGTGTTATCTCTCTTAAAAAATCAAGTCCTCTTGGACTTACTCCCCTCTTGCAATCAGTTGCATATATATGTCCTGCTGTTATATAAGTGCATCCATACTTTTGTGCTTTAACTGCATCTTCTATACTATGACATGATGCTCCAAGAATTTTAAAATATGCTCTCTCCTCTTCATTCATGCTCTCAAGTACTGAAAGTGGCAGATGAATTTTATCTATATCTAGTCTTTTTGCAACTTTATAAAAATTATGTAATATTAATGTTTTTCCTGCTTTTTTGTATATTTCATTTACTTTCTTTGCAAGTTCATAATATTCATCTTCACTAAGATCTTTTTCTCTTAAAACTGTTGCTGATATCTCCGAATAAGCTATATCTGTCAATCTCTTAATATAGTCTTCATCACACAGTTTTCTATTGGTAAAACACATCACTCTATACATATAGATAATCATTCAGCACTGGCTGAAGTCCTTCCTTAGTCATATCATTATACATCTTATCAAAGCTTCTTCCATCACTAATCTCAAATTGCTCATCACCTGTATTATCCTGCAAATCATTATCTTTACTATCATTATTGCAATCCGCTTTATTATATTTACTCTCATGATCGCCGATTCCTGTTGATACACCTGCTGATACTTTGGTTGCCGCTATTTTTACAATACCATTTCTAAAAGTCTCGCTCTCTCTTGAAGAAACTGTAATTCCTACGTATGGAAGAAATATTCTATATGCACACAAGATCTGACAAAGCTGTGTCTCATGTACATCAAGAGGATTTATCTTATCATTGTTAATTATTGGACGAAGTCGTGGACATGACAGACTCATCTCAGCATGTGGATATTTTCTTTGAAGATAATATACATGAAGTGCTGTTGCAAGTGCATCTTTTCTAAAATCAGATAAGCCTAAAAGTGCTGAAAAACCTACGCCTCGCATTCCTCCCATAAGTGCTCTCTCCTGAGCTTCAAATCGATATGGCCATACTCTTTTATGCCCCATAAGATGTAATGTCTCATATTTATCAGTATCATAAGTCTCTTGAAATACCGTAACATAATCTGCTCCACATTCTTTTAAGTATCTGTAATCATCTGAATTAACAGGATATATCTCAAGTCCTGTCATTTTAAAATATCTTGATGCAATCTTTACTGCTTCTCCAATATATTTTACACTGCTCTTTACAGGACTTTCTCCTGTAAGGATAAGAATCTCTTCCATTCCTGAGTCAGCTATTACTTTCATCTCTTTTTCAATCTGTTCCACATTAAGCTGCATACGTTTTATATCATTATAGCAGTTAAAACCACAATATACGCAGTAATTCTCACAGTAATTGGCAATATATAATGGTGTAAAAATATATACTGTATTGCCAAAATGTCTCTCTGTTTCTGCTTTAGCTCTTACTGCCATCTGTGAAAGATATGGCTCTGCTGCCGGACTTAATAATGCTTTAAAGTCTTCTATTGTACATCTCTCATGCGAAAGTGCCACGAGTACATCTTTCTCTGTATAGCCAGAAGGATCATAAGATTTCATCTGTGACATAACTTTCTCCATTACATCAGAATTAATTCTCTCCATTCCTTCCATATATTCCATATGATTTGTTCTTGATGAAGGATCATTCTCAAGTCTATGTTTCTTCTCAAGAGCCTTTTCGCTAAGTTTATCTGAATCTATCAAAAACTGATTTTCCATCTTAATTATCTCCATCTTAATTCTGTATTTACCTTAGAGTAACATTTTGCTTAATTATTAACCAAATATTGCCTCTAAGGTATTATATTGTAAGATACTATCTATCTAATCTCTTAAAAATCCTGTAAGTGGATCTGACGATTCTCCACCTCTGCTTATAACTCTTCCAAGTCCTGCAAGATATGCTTTTCTTCCTGCTATAATAGCATCCCTAAATGCCATAGCCATAAGTGGTATATCACCGGCTGTTGCAAGTGCTGTATTTGCCATAACTGCTGCTGCACCCATCTCCATTACTTCACATGCCTGTGATGGTCTTCCTATTCCTGCATCTACAATTACTGGAAGTTCTGTCTCATCTATAAGTATCTGTATGAATTCTTTTGTTGCAAGTCCCTTATTAGAACCTATAGGTGCGGCAAGTGGCATAATACAGGCTGCTCCGGCATTCTCTAATGCTCTCGCAGCATAAAGATCCGGATACATATATGGCATTACAACAAAACCTTCTTTTGCAAGTATATCTGTTGCCTTAATTGTCTCATTATTATCAGGAAGAAGATATTTTGAATCTCTCATTATCTCAATCTTTACAAAGTCACCACAGCCAAGTTCTCTTGCAAGTCTTGCTATTCTTACTGCTTCATCAGCGTTTCTTGCTCCTGATGTATTAGGTAAAAGTGTAACATTATCAGGTATATAATCAAGGATATTCTCATGTTCCTTTGTATTAGCACGTCTTAATGCAAGTGTAACTATCTGTGCTCCTGCATCTCTTACAGCTGCCTTTATAAGATTCATTGAATATTTTCCTGAACCAAGAATAAATCTTGACGTAAATTCATGTCCACCAAGTATTAATTTGTCTTCTATATTTGTATTATTCATCTCAATATTTCTCCCATACTATATTTTTTGTATATCAGATAATTATGCATTGCAAAATGGTAATAACTAACATATAAACCACTTTGCTGCTATCTGATTCTATAATCTATACTTCAGTCTCTCCGGCTATAAGTCTAAGTATCATTGTAGCTTCATGAGCTGC
>SAMEA104315435__coassemble_979_pt1 | contig 14736 bp, 10 predicted proteins | sample SAMEA104315435__metabat2_low_PE_020 | metagenome-assembled genome bin SAMEA104315435 (sample SAMEA104315435) | gut metagenome | biome: Monkey gut; feature: monkey-associated habitat; material: faeces | place: China | collected 2013
AATTGCTCCATGCTGTCCTGCCTGTGCTACAATCTCTGCTTCCTGCTCATGATATTTGGCATTAAGTACCTGATGCTTGATGCCTCTTTTCTTAAGAACTGCACTTACTGCTTCTGATGCTTCAATTGTAATTGTACCAACAAGTACTGGCTGTCCTGTTGCTTTTGCTTTTTCTATCTCATCTGCAACTGCATGAAGTTTCTCTTTTTTAGTCTTAAATACAATATCTTCTTTATCTACTCTGGCTACTGGTCTGTTAGTAGGAATCTCTACTACGTCCATTCCGTAGATCTCTCTGAATTCTTTTTCTTCTGTTAAAGCTGTACCTGTCATACCTGATTTCTTCTCAAATTTATTAAAGAAGTTCTGGAATGTAATTGTTGCAAGTGTCTTACTCTCTCTCTTAACTTTAACTTTTTCTTTGGCTTCAATTGCCTGATGAAGTCCGTCTGAGAATCTTCTTCCCGGCATTATACGTCCTGTGAATTCATCTACGATAAGTACCTGGTCATCTTTTACAACATAATCCTGATCTTTGAACATAAGATTATGTGCTCTTAATGCAAGGATAATATTGTGCTGAATCTCTAAGTTCTCTGGATCTGCAAGGTTCTCTATATGGAAGAACTTCTCAACTTTTGTTACACCTTGTTCTGTAAGGTTTACAATCTTATCTTTTTCATTAACGATGAAGTCTCCATCTTCTTTGATTGGTTCACCCATGAGTGCATCCATCTTACTAAGTTCTCCATCACCTTCACCTCTTGTAAGCTGTCTTGCAAGAATATCACACATCTCATATAATCTTGTTGACTTGCCGCTTTGTCCTGAGATAATAAGTGGTGTTCTTGCTTCATCAATAAGTACTGAATCGACTTCATCGATTACTGCATAGTGTAACTTACGAAGTACAAGCTGTTCTTTGTATATTACCATGTTATCTCTAAGATAATCAAATCCTAATTCATTATTAGTTACATAAGTTATATCACACTTATAAGCTTCTCGTCTCTCATCGTTATTCATTCCATTAAGAACTATACCAACTTTAAGTCCAAGGAATTCATGAACCTGTCCCATCCATTCAGCATCTCGTTTTGCAAGGTAATCATTAACTGTAACGATATGAACGCCTTCGCCTTCAAGTGCATTAAGATATGCCGGAAGTGTTGATACAAGAGTCTTACCTTCACCAGTTCTCATCTCAGCAATACGTCCCTGGTGCAGTATTATACCACCAATAAGCTGAACTCTATAGTGTTCCATGTTAAGTACTCGCTTTGCAGCTTCACGAACTGTTGCAAAAGCTTCAGGGAGAATATCATCAAGCGTCTCGCCTTTTGAAAGTCTCTCTTTAAATTGTCTTGTCTTATCTTTTAATTCTGCATCTGAAAGTGCCTGCATCTCAGGTCTTAAACTTTCAATCTGATCCACTATCGGATATATTCTTTTTAATTCTCGCTCACTATGAGTTCCAAAAATTTTTTCAATTACTCCCATGTCTTAATTCTCTCCTAAAAATAAGTATATTTTTCATCACTATCACATATTGTAACATTATATCTGATATTATTCAATAAAAAATGCAGCCACTTTTGTGTAGCTGCATTCTCTATTTTATTTTCCTAGTACACTGTCTTTAAATATTGTATATCATACAATTATACTAAATATTATGTACTAAAATTCTGGTTCTATTAAACCGTATGTACCGCCTTTTCTCTTGTATACAACGTTAACTTCATCAGTCTCTGAATTGTTAAACACGTAGAAGTTATGTCCTAAAAGTTCCATCTGTACACATGCTTCTTCGGGATCCATAGGTTTTATTCCGAATCTCTTGGTTCTTACAATCTTAATGTCTGATTCTTCGTCGTACTCTTTTTCAAGATAATCATCTGTAAAAGGACTACCTGCCTGCTTAGCATCGATAATTTTATTCTTATATTTCTTCATCTGTCTCTCGATAACCTCTTCTACTAAATCGATTGACACATACATATCGTTGCTTACCTGCTCTGAACGAATAATGCTTCCTTTAACCGGTATTGTAACTTCTATCTTCTGTCTGTCTTTTTCAACACTTAATGTTACATTCACTTCTGTGTCCGGTTTAAAAAACTTCTCCAGCTTTCCAAGTTTGTCTTCTACTGCTGTTTTTAGTCCTGGGGTTACATCAATATTTCTTCCTGTAATTATAAAACGCATGCTGCCCAACTCCTTTTACTTAAAAGTATAAAAGACTTGAGTTGAAGTCTTTTATCAATAACAAGTTATGATTTGATTTTGTAAATCATCTCTTGTTGATATATGTTTATTATAACACAATTCACTCATTTTGCAATAATAAATGCAATTTGTTCATAGTTTATTCACATATAAATACACTTTTCCACATTCATCTTTCAATATTTTACCATTTGTAATCTTTTGTGAGATAGTGTATCCATAATTTAAAAGTCAATAGTTTTGCGTGTTTTTTTGCATTTTATCAACATTAACAAAACTTTCGTTCGTAGTTTATACCATTAATTCCACAACTTTTATACACTTATTTATTGTGGATATTGTGGATAACTTGGTGTATAACTCTTTTTTGACCTAATTTCGTGTGATTTAATTGTGGAAAAAACTGTCGCATTTTGTTATATGCAGCTTGTCAATTATTGATGCTCCATGTTTTTATCCCTGTTTTTGTGCATTTTGTATAATTGCAAAAAAGTCAACTTTATATCGGCATTTTTTGTCTAGGTAATTAGTACTATTTAATTCAAGATTATTTTCTGTTTATTTATGTGAAGAAATAATAAAAATTTACAAAAATCCCATCTAATGATCTGATATGTTCTCTTTTATATAACAAGTTCTATTATAGCTTGTATGTATAAATGAGCATATATCAAAATCTTTAGATGGGATTCTTATATGTCCGTTATATTATTCTTATATTATATGTATTAGTAAACAGCTTACTGTATGCATAATGGCTATTATATTGTTATTAGCCAAGTACTGTACAATATTTGTATGGTGTTCTGTAATACATACTTGATGTTGTAATACCTGTTGATGGTGAAGATGCATGTACAATTCTTCCTCCGCCGATATACATTGCTACATGATAGATGTATCCAGTATTATCTGCATAGAATACAAGATCTCCTGGCTGAAGTTCTGATTCGCTAATCTCTCTTAAGTTAGCTGCCTGATCTCTTGATGATCTTCCGATTGAATATCCAAATTTAGAATATACACTTGATGTAAATCCTGAACAGTCTGTTCCATCTGTTAAGCTTGTACCACCATATACATATGGGTTACCAAGGAACTGGCATGCATAAGTTGTAATAGCTGTTCTTAAATCTGAGCTGTTAGATGCAACTGTATCAGCACTGCTATAACTCTTAGATGATGAACTGCTTGAACTTGATTTTGAAGAACTCTTAGCTGCATTCTTAGCTGCATTCTTAGCTGCTGCTTCCTGAGCTGCTTTTTGTCTCTGTTCTTCTTCAAGTTTTGCCTGTGCTTCCTGAGCTGCTTTTTCTCTTGCAATTCTCTCTTCTTCCTGTCTTCTCTCTTCTTCAAGTGAAATTGCTTTATTAAAATCTACTCTTAAATCAACGAATTCTTTAGAAACGTATGCTGTTGCTTCTGAACCCATCTCAACTTTTATCCAATCTCCAAGATCTTCTACTACATAAAGTTCTTCTCCATTAGGAACCTGTGTATAGATTGTTGATTCTGTTGTAGGTTCTGTTCTTACATTAAGTACATCTGTATTAACTGTACCAATCCATGTTCCAACCTGTGTTGCGATTGCTTCAGCTTCTGCACCTGTAACAAAATACTGTGCTGCTACATATCCTATAACATCACCTGATTCTATCTGATACCAGTAGTCTCCTTCTTTGCCGACTTTCTGTACAATTGTTGCTGCACAGTTATTATATAACTTACCAACTACTTCTCCGTCAATGCTTGGTGATGTTCTTATATTAACATAATCATTAACTTGTGAAATTGCGATTCCATCATATGGTGATGTTACAACTGCCGGCTGTGTTGCTACTGTTGAACTGATTCCATTAGAAAGTAATGTATAAATCTTATCTTCAGGGTTGTCTGTGTCAGTATAATAATTATTAAGTGTAACTGAAATTCCAGCAACTGTTGTCTCACTGTCTAAAGTAAATGCTTTTGCTTCTGTCTTATTACTTAATGCAATTAATGCGAATGCTGTTAAGCCAATTGCATATTTTCCTGCGTTCTTTAACATATTAACCTCCATACCTCTTCTCTTTCTATCTAATAAAGTAGACTGACTTCCCCGCTTCATTGCCAATCTACTTATTTGTTACAAATTTATTAAATTTATTACATCGTTATTATAGCAAAGTGCATAATTCATGTCAATAGAATATTTAAAATATATAAATTACAGACAATTCAAATATTTGTGTGCTGATTGTACGGCATTGGCACCATCTGAAATTGCAGTAACTATCTGACGCAAACTCTTGGTTCTTATATCGCCTGCGGCGTATATTCCTGGTATTTTTGAGGCACAGTCTTCGCCTGCAATAACATAATTACTGGAATTTAATACATTTTTTCCCATCAGCATATCTGTTGCCGGTTCCATTCCTGCTGCAATAAATATTCCATTAATTTGTAACTTTGATGTAATACTTTTTTCATTATTAGTAAATGTTACACTTTCTACTCTATCGTCACCATTAATGGATGTGATTACACAATTCCACAAAATCTCTACATTTGTAATATCAAAGAGTTTATTTTGCAAAACTTTATCTGCTCTTAGTTCACTACGCCTGTGAATAAGATATACTTTCTTACATATCTTAGAGAGATATATTGCATCTTGCACTGCAACGTTGCCTCCACCTGCTATCGCAACTTCTTTATCCTTATAAAATGCACCATCACATGTGGCACAATATGATACTCCCTTTGCGGCAAGTCTTTCTTCTCCATCTATTCCAAGTTTTTTGTATCTGCTTCCGGTGGCAAATATTATTGTCTTTGTAGAATATACTTTATTATCTGTTATTACTTTTTTGACTAATTCATCTGTTATTACTTTAGTTACTCTTTCACTTATCATCTCTATTCCAAGTGCTTTAAGCTGCTCATTAAATCGTAGACCAAGCTCATATCCATTAATTCCCATAAGTCCCGGATAGTTATCTATTGCCTGTGTATACATTATCTGTCCGCCGCTTATTGAATTCTGTTCTATTATAATCATCTTAAGTCCTGCTCTTTTTGCATATATTGCACTGCTTACTCCTGCAGGACCTGCTCCGATTATTATCATATCGTAGATTTCTATATTATCTAATTTTGTTGTTACATTATTGACTTTTGTTATTGAATTATCGGCTTTTGTTGATATTATATTGTCTGTTTTTATTATGTTATCCATAATCTAATTTTTCTCCTTTTTGCTATTATTTTCTTGTTCATCGCAAAACTTATATTTGTCCTAAAATAGGATTGTCTGCTATGGCAATCCTATGGCAATATAGTAAAGTTTTTGCGTCCTTCTGGTAAAATCACAGCTTTTTAATTATATGTTTCTTATCATTATTTAAGTTTTCCCATATTCTTATTACATATCCGTATTAATTGTTTATGATTTTTGTATTTTTATATGTTTTTCTGTTCTGTTTTAACTGTATCAACTTTTTATTTTATTCCTAATTATGTTTTTTATAATATGTTTCCAATTAAGATTCTTATAATATAGAAAAATACAAATAGAGCTTAAGCATATTTATCGCTTAAATATGTAATAGATATAATCAAACATTGCCTTAGCAAGTTGCGAATGATATTATGATATATAAGAAATATCACATTTTATACTTTACTTAGAGTTGGTATTATATATTTGGAGGTTAATTATGGAAAATTATATTATATATGATAATGATAATGTATGTAAAAATGGAAATAAAGTCGCTGTTATTACTGGAAGTTCAAGAGGTATAGGTGCTGCATGTGCTGTAAGATTTGCAAAAGCCGGTTATAATGTTGTTATTAATTGCAATAAAAGTATAGACTCTCTTATGAATGTAAAAAAGGAAATCATATCTTATAACGTGTCCTGTCTTATGGTTAAGTGTAATGTTGGCAATTATGAAAGTGCAAAGTTTCTTATTGATGCTGCATTTAATGCTTTTGGTCGTATTGATGTACTTGTTAATAATGCTGGAATATCTTATGTTGGTATGTTACAGGATATGAAGCCTGACGAGTGGAATAATATTATATCATGTAATCTTTCTTCTATATATAATTGTTGTCACGAAGTAATTCCTCACATGCTCTCTATCGGTAAAGGACGCATTGTTAATGTATCATCTGTATGGGGTGTCTATGGTGCTTCATGTGAAGTTGCTTATTCTGCTACAAAAGGTGGCATTAATGCTTTTACAAAAGCTCTTGGCAAAGAACTTGCTGCTAGTGGCATCACTGTTAATGCTGTTGCTCTTGGTGCTATAGATACTGATATGAATAAATGTTTCACTAAGGAAGATATGGATGCTCTTATTGAAGAAATTCCGGCTAACAGACTTGGACAACCTGACGAAATTGCTGACTATATCTTTAGATTAGCGACTGACTCATCTGATTATATGACCGGTCAGGTTATACAGATTGATGGTGGCTGGTGTTAATCATTTAATAAGTATATATTCCCGATAGTTGCTTTATAAATGTCATTATGAGAAAAAAATATGCTCTCGCTAAGATTACTACTTAGCGAGAGCATACTTGTTAGTTGATATATATCTTAGTGCAACTTACAAACTACTCTAAATTACCCTATAAGATTTTTAATATAGTTTTTTTAGTATTTATTCTGTTTCCTGTTCTTTAGTTTTATAATCATCAAATTTTTTCATAACTGCATCGTATGTCTTTTGTGATATCTCAGGAAGTTCTTTTCCCCATGCCTTTGTTGCTTCCTTGAAGCCTTTTGTCACTGCATCTCTCATCTTCTCCATCTTGTCTTCATCGCCGCCTGAGAGTGCAACTGCAAAATCAAATATTCTCTGTGAAGTCTCTTTAACTCCCCAGTATCCATCTTCTGATATATCTTCTTTAGCTTTATTAATTGTCGCTTCATCTGCTGTAAAGTCACCACTTGCCAATCTTTTCCACATATCTTCAAGTGATGTTACTTTGATACCCTGTTTACTAAACATTGTTGTTACAAGATTCTGCATCTGTGCAAGTCTTGTCTCTGTATCTTTTTTCATCTGTGCAACTATCTGTTTTCTCTGACTTTCTGTTGCTTTTTTGATATCATCTGTTGTCTCATATATTACGCCATCTTTAGATGTCTCCACAGATATTTCGTTCTTAGATGTATTCATATTCTTAGTGTTTTTCGTATTCTTTGCTGTGTCTGATGTCTTCTTATTATCATTCTCTACTGTTTTGTACTGATTAGTATAATAGCCATTTACAGATGTTATTTCGTTTACATTCATAATATTACCTCCATGTAAAAAAATGTTCAATCCATTGTTACGCACCCTCTCATTATCTTCATCGGCATGTTTACATAATTATGTAGAGTAAAAAATAAAAAAGCAGTTGTACATCTTGATATGATATCTTTATATAATATCTTCATATTGTACAACTGCTTATTTTATTATATATCTCTTCTATATATTATATACTTATCTGTTTTTAACATATACTATCTATCTGTTATATGCTTACTGCTTTTAACATATACTATCTATCTGTTATATGCTTACTGCTTTTAACATATACTATCTGTCTGCAATATGCTTACTGCTTTTAATATATACTATCTGTTTGCAAACAGTTTTACTCCGTCTTCCTGTCCATATACTGCATATCCTGCAAATCCCTGTTTTTCAATCTTATCAAGGAATTTGCCTAACTTCTTAGGTCTTGCAAATAATGTTACTTTGTAATCTTTTCTGAGTTCTTCTGCAAGAATAAGTGCTTCTGCATAAGTGTCTGTATCATAAAATAATCCGATCTTTGCTTTTTGTTCAGGTATCTCATAGTTCTCACTTAAAAGAATTCCTGATATTCTCTCAAATCCGATTGAAAATCCTACTGCCGGAATGTTCTCGCCTAAGAATTTGCCTATTAAGTTGTCATATCTTCCGCCACCTGCTACTGCTCCGCTGTAACCTTTGGCTTCTACTTCAAAAATTGTTCCTGTATAGTATCCTTGTCCTCTTACAAGTGATGGTGCAAATTCTACAGGTACTGTTCCTTTTGATGCTTTGTCTACTGTATTCATTATATATAGTAAATCTTCTACATATGATGCGTCACATACTTTTGATACGGCTTCAAGTGTAAGTTCGCCACATTCAAATAATGAAAGGAATTTTTCTATTGCTTCTTCGCTATATTCTTCTGCCTGAAGTTCTTTTTTTACACCATCAAATCCAATTTTATCAAGTTTATCAAATATTATTGCAAGTTTCTCATTATCTTTTTCTTCAAATCCTGCATAAGCAAATATACTCTTTAATATTCTTCTGTCATTAATCTTTACTTTGAAGTCTTTCATTCCTACACGAACAAGTGCTTTAGCTGTTGTGAGGATTAATTCTACTTCTGCATCCATTGATGGATTACCGATTATATCAATATCGCATTGCATAAATTCACGAAGTCTTCCTTTTTGTGGCTGTTCTGCACGATATACTCTGTCCATCTGAATACATTTGAATGGATTCATAAGTTCATTACGGTTGTTAGCATAATAACGGCTAAGTGGTAATGTAAGGTCGTATCTTAAGCCCATATCTGAAAGTTCTTTTACATCACCTTTTTCTAAAGCTTCTTCTAACTTTCTTCCTCTTTTTAATACCTTAAATATAAGGTTTAAATTCTCTCCACCATCACTCTTATCAAGGTTCTCTCCGTTCTCTATGATAGGTGTTGTTATTCTCTCAAATCCTGCTTCACGATATGTCTCAAGTATCACACTCTGCATATAGTCTCTAATCTCAACTTCCTGTGGAAGATAGTCTCTTGTTCCTTTTACTGGTGTTGCTTTCAAATCCGGCACGTCCTTTCTCACTCTAATTTACTGATTTTTATCATAGCCAAATATACTGATATTGTCAAGGTAAGTTTTCAGTTTGACTGTATGAATAAAAAATCCATCATACGTTTAATATGATGGATTTTTGTTATATTGTTGTTCTTATATCTTAAATCTGGATATCTCACTGCTTAGTGTCTTAGCATGATTAGCAAGTTCCCCTGAGTCTTTTTCAACATCCTCACTGTCTTTTAGTACTGTTGATGAAAGTTCCTGAATGTTGACTGCTGTTGCTTCTATCTCTTCGGCTGCGGCTGACTGTTCCTCAGTTATCGCTGCCATATTAGAAGCTACGTCATTTAGTGAATGTATCTTGTCTATCATGTCATTTACATTATTATTAGTATTCTGTATGCTCTCATATATAATGTTAAATTGTTCTGATGCTCTTATTGCAGTAGATGAACTTGTATTTATCTGTTCCATGCTATTTCTACTCTGCTCTACAGTTGTTGTTATAAGTTCCGTTACTGAATGGATAAGGCTTGTTATCTCATCTGCTGCCGCTGCTGATGTGTCTGCAAGGCTTTTTATCTCTGTCGCTACTACTGCGAATCCTTTGCCTGCTTCTCCGGCTCTTGCAGCTTCTATTGATGCATTTAAAGCAAGAAGGTTCGTCTCCTCTGCAATATCTCTGATTGTTGTAGTTATTTCTTCTATCTTTATTGTTGCTGCTCCAACATCTCCTATTGACTCTTCTAGTAGTCCCATATTGCCTGTCATATCTTCCATAGCTATTTTTACCTGAGTCATACTCTCTTTGCCTTCATTAGCTTCTCTCATTGTTGCCGCTATGTTGTCTAATGTATCTTCTCCTGCCTTATCTGTATCTGATATAACTGTTGCAAGTCTTGTGGCATCTTGTGCTATTACATTAATTGAACGCACAAGTTCTTCAAGATTCTGTCTTAGCTGCTCCATTGATTCTGCCTGTCCTGCTGCTGATGTATGAAGTTCTTCTGCTATATCAAAGCTATCTCTTGCCTGCGTATCTATTGAGTTTGATACACTAATAATCGAGGCTAGTGTATGTCTCATAACTCCTATAAATTCCCGCATTGAATTCGACATAGTTCCTATCTCATCATTACTGCCGGTATTAATATCTGCTGTAAAGTTACCTTCTGTTACTTCAACTATTGTATCATTAAGTGTCTTAATTGGCTTTGTTATCGCATTAATTGCAATAAGTACTGCAGCTATTATTATTATTACTGCAATTATTCCAACTGTTACAATTTTTGCATTTAATGTTGATATATCTGCAAAAATATTTTTTTCTAATGCTCTTGTTATTACATACCAATTAGTTCCTTCTATCTGTATCTTGCTTACAAGATATCTTCCATCGTCTGTTGAATATCTGTCTGTCGCTGTCTTACCAGATGTAATGTCTGCCTGTATATTGCTGTAAAATGTATCTGATATGTCAGTAACTTTCTTACCTGCAAGTTCGGTATTATTATGTGCTAATACAATACCATATTCATTATCTATTATAAATGAATCTCCACCGCCTGCTACATCCATCTTATTGATTGTTGCTGACAGTTCTGCAAGGCTCATATCTGATGCTGCAACGCCTGACTTACCGGCAATATTATCACTTTTTCTTGATGCTGTCACAACCCTATCGCCTGTAAGACTATCCGTGTAGACTTCTCCAAATTCAAATGTATTGTGGTTCAGACCTTCTATATACCAGCTCTTCTTGGTTATATCTTCATCCGGTTCCCAACCTGTAGCATCTATAATATCTCCATTAGAAAGCCCTATATATATTCCATTTGGAAAATCTTCGTAAGTTCCTATATAACTATTTTGAAATTTTAATATATCATCTTCATTAAAATTCATGTATTCTATTGTATTTAACGCTTCATCAAGTACTGATATATTTTTATTTTTCCATGCTGTAACATCATTGGCAGCTGCCTGTGCCTGTGCTTCTAACAAACTTTGGGATTTGTTCTCTAACATCTCCTTAGATGATGTATAAGCTATTATCACAGTTATACCAAATGCAAGTATGATAAATGGAAGTATTCCCGATAATAACTTTGCTCTTAATCCGATCTTTTTTTCCATAACATTCACCTCGTTATATATATACATATATTTAAACTTTTATCATTCTTTTTATCGTTATGAAAATCTTATTTTCTTATCTTTTAGCACAAAAAAATCAGTACTACGACTTTCTGGGCAAAACTATTCAGTTATTTTTATATTAAGCATTTTATCAACATATTCAATCGCTTTGTTATATCTTGCAAGATAATCACCTGATATTGTAATTGGTTTAAATCCATATTTTTCATATAGTTTTTTTATCTTATTACCGTATGCGTAACGATCTGCGGCTATTATCTCACTTCTATCCCCATCCTGAACCCATGTGACATCAGGTTCTAAGTATAGAACTAAATCATAATTGTTAAGAGCTGCTATTGCTTCTGCAAGTTTCTCATTTTTTTTAATATTATCATCTTCAAGAAATTCCATAAAAAATCTTGTTACAAGGCAGTCTGTGTCTTCGAAAAGGACTTTATTACTGTTTTGAATTACTCGCATCTCTTTTGCTTTGTGTTCTAATAGTATTCTTGTAAAATCTTCTGAGAGCATCATTGTGTCTGTCCCTGATAATTCTGAAAGTTCTCTTCCTACTTCTTCAAGATAGTTAGTGTTGTAATGATTGGCAAGATTAACTGTTAGTGTTGACTTGCCACAGCTTTCTGTTCCTATTAACAATACTTTTTTTACATAGTATGGTTTTATAGCATTACTAAGCCAGTCCCAATGTCCATATATGTCTTCTCTTATTGCTGTTGAATTGTATCTGTCTCTTGGAAATACTACAAATTCACTTTCCGGATAACATATATTCCAAAAACTTGTCTCATCATAATCACTTCCACAGAATACTACATCTATCTTCTTGCCTATCTGTTCTCTGACTTTACTACAATCTTCTTCCCAGTATTCTTTTGTATATTCTTCATTTGTATTAAGTGTATCCGGAAGAAGTATTATCTTAACATTGCCTATATGTTTTGTAAGTGTATATATTGCACGATATTTTATTCTTACATCAATATCTGTATCATTATCTCTGTATGATATTACTATGTAGAGTTCTTCGCATTGTGCTGCTGCTTTCATAATGCAGTCTACATGTCCTAGATGAAGTGGATTAAATGCTCCTCCATACATTCCAACTTTATATTTTGTACCATTTATCATGTTATAACTCCCTTTTTTAATTATTTTTTAGACTCTTTATACCATTTTACAAACATAATTATTGCATTGGCAAGGTATACCGCCCACATCATAAGTACTGCTATGCTCTGTCCTTCTCCGAATAATGCCGCTATCCACATTATTACCGATACCACATCTACTACTATCCACACTATCCACTGTTCTGTATATCGTTTTATCATAAGTATCTGTGCTACTATTGATAATACTGTACTCATACTGTCAACAAGTGGAAGGTTGCCACCAAGTAGTTTTAGGATATAACTGTATGCAAATATCCCTATTATACTTATTAATGTTACTATTATGTCCTGCTTTACTGTCATTCTCTCTTTGTATACTTCGTTGGATTCTTTGTCTACATGTCTCATCCATACAAACCAGCCGATTATGTTGGTTGGAAAATAGTATAAGAGATTAAGCATTACATCTCCATAGTATCTGGCTTTCCATGCTGTCAGTGCATATAGAAGTACATTGACTGTTCCAAATATGTAGTTAGACATCTTACCTTTTCCTACCAGTATTACACATGTTACTCCTGTCATTGATGTGATTATTCCAAGTGCATTGTCTCCTAGATATGCTGATACTCCTAGAATAATAAGATTAGCGAATATAAGCCAGATAACTTCCCATTTTTTCCAGCCACTACATTCTTCCTTCAAAAATTTTGATAAATTATTCATACTCCGTATTCCTCCTGTGGTTATTTTTTAACCTAATTTAAATTAGATATTGCATATTAATGATATCATAAAATATGGAATGGCAGAATATCTGTCATTCCATATTGTTAGCGTTTTTTATATTTTATTTTGGTAAAAATGCAAAGTATATCGCAAATAGCACTACAAGTACCCATACAATTGGTTTTACTTCTTTTGCTTTTTTGTCTGCAACCATTCCGATTGCATATACTATAAATCCAAGTGCGATACCATTAGTTATTGAATATGCAAGTATCATAAAGATTACTGTTACAAATGTACTTGCTGCTACTACTATGTTATCCCATTCGATTGCTTTTAACTGCTGTGCCATAAGAATACCTACAACAAATAATGCAGGTGCTGTTACTGCACTTGTTACACATGTAAGAAGTGGATAGAAGAATATTGATAAGAGGAATAATGCTCCTGTTGTACATGCTGTAAGTCCAGTCTTTCCTCCTACTTTTACTCCTGATGTTGATTCTACGAATGATGTTACTGTTGATGTTCCAAGTACTGATCCTACTACTGTTCCGATTGAATCGGCAAGTAATGCTCTGTCTATGTTATCAAGTTCTCCATCTTCATTAACAAGTCCTGCTCCTGATGCTACTGCAACAAGTGTTCCTGCTGTATCAAAGAAATCTACAAACAGAAGTGAGAATATTGCCATAAAGCATTGTGGATGCTTTGCAAGATCTCCAAATCCTTTTGCAAATGCTCCTACAAGACTGAAGTCAAAGTCTACTGATATTACTTTTTTTGGAAGTTCTGGCATTCCTTTTACACCACACAGCCCTGCAATTATACCTACAACTGCTGTTATAAGTATTCCATAGAATACTGCTGCTGGTACTTTTCTTATTAATAATACTATTGTTACTATTATACCAAATATTGCAAGTAATACTGCTGGATCTGTTACATCTCCGAATGCTACATATGTTGATTCACTTGCGACTACGATTCCTGCATTCTTAAGTCCGATGAATGCAATAAAGAAGCCGATTCCTGCTCCAATTGCTATTTTTAACTGTGCAGGGATTGCTTTGATTATTATACTTCTAAGTCCTGTGACTGATATAAGTATGAATAATATACCTGATACGAATACGCATGCAAGTGCTCCTTCATAGCTTAATCCCATTGTGAGTACTATTGTATATGTGAATACTGCATTAACGCCCATACCTGCTGATAATGCTACAGGATAGTTAGCTAATATTCCCATAAGTACTGATGCGATTGCACTACTTATTGCTGTTGCTAAGAATACACCTTGTGTGCTCATTCCTGTTGCTGACAGCATTGCCGGATTGACAGCAAGTATATATGCCATCGCAAGGAATGTTGTAAGGCCGGCTACAAGTTCAGTTTTTACTGTTGTGCCTTTTTCATTAAGTTTAAAAACCTTTTCTAACATTTGAATTCTCGCTCCTTTGTAATATTATATTTTAAAAATCACTGAATTATATTACCACATTTTCTCCCAATTACATATAGTAAATTATGACTTTTTTATATACTTATGCGAAACTCATATATAGGATATCTAAGATTGCCAGAGTATAAATAGCATCAACAAAAACACGCTTTCGCTAAGTGTACATCGTAACGGTACTA
>SAMEA104315435__coassemble_1003_pt1 | contig 14407 bp, 14 predicted proteins | sample SAMEA104315435__metabat2_low_PE_020 | metagenome-assembled genome bin SAMEA104315435 (sample SAMEA104315435) | gut metagenome | biome: Monkey gut; feature: monkey-associated habitat; material: faeces | place: China | collected 2013
TTACCTCCTCCGATAACAATACCAACTTCATTACCGTCTTCAACAATAGTCTTGACCTGAACTGCAATCTTTCTTACAGTTTCTTCATCAAAACCTGTCTTTTTCTCACCGGCAAGAGCCTCTCCACTAAGTTTTAATAATACTCTTTTTCTCTTTTCCATTTTAAGGACACCTCATTAAAATATTCTAGTTATTCTATTATTATTCTGCTTTTTTGTCACCAAAAAAGTCTTTTACATTAATATCTGAGTAACACTGTGAACAGAAACCTTCTATTACTGCACCACTGTTAATCTGAACTGAACGTGACTTAATATTACCCATAACAACTGCTGATGTATCGACAATAACTGGTCCGTGTACATCTATGTCACCTTTTATTGCACCGGCAATTACTGCTGATGTTCCTTTTATATTACCAACAATCACTGTGCCTGCACCAATCTTAACTGCACCACTGCTCTCGATATTACCTTCTATTGTAGCTTTATTAGCATATACTTCCTCAGCCTGTGAATCACCTGTTACTTTACCAGATACAACTAACTTGCCAAGACATGTAATATTACCTTCAATCTCACCAATTACTTCTACTGAACCTGTTGATTCAACATCACCTTTAATTCTTACTCCTGCTGTAAATACTGCTGCCTCTTCTGTTCTCTCCTGTCCAACCTCTGTTTCCATAGCTTCACTCATTCTCTTATCCTCCTCTGATATTTTACCATAATCTTCTGTTAGCTTTTTATCAAGCTCTGCTTCTGCTTCTGTTACTTCAATACTATCCTTAACTGGTGTAAGATGTTCTTCTTCTACCAATGATATAGCTTCTTCTGTCTGTTGTAATATTTCTTCATTACTAACTTTTTCTGTCTGCTGTAATGCTTCTTCATCACTGACTTCTTCTACGAATTCTTCCTGTGGTAATTCTATATTATCATCTGTTGTTTCAGTAAGAATATTATCATTCTTACTGTCATCTTCTGTGAATTCATAACTATTCTCTTCTACTATATTATCTGCTGAATCTGCTAATATATCTTCTGTCTTAGTATCTATAGAATCATCTTTTAACTCATCTGCATATTCTGCTGCTGATACATCTATATCTTCTGCTACATTGTCTATTATTTCACTATCTGTATCTTTAGATTCATCCTCTGTATCATTAACTATATTAGGTTCATCTGCTGTAATATCACTAATATCAACATCTGGTTCGTCTAAGAAATCTAAATCATTCAATCCTTCAATTATAGAATCATCTACTGTTCCATTCTCTTCTGATTCTTTTTCATTCTCATCATTATCCATATTAAAAATGCCAAGATCTGCTATTGAATCAAAATCAATATCATCTTCTGTCTCATTCTCTTCTGTCTGTATATTATCTTCAGTTGTATAATCTTCTGCTGTAATCACATCATCTGGCACAATGTCTGTATAATCTTCTGCTGTTACATCCGGCTCATCTGTAAGATCTGATTCTTCTGTAGTATCACTATCATCTGCCTCAGCCGCTGCTGCCATAATTGAATCTAATGCATCAAGATCTATTGCATCATCAACCGAATCATTTATAACACTGTCATCTGTATCATCAGGCATTGTTACTTCATCTTCTTTTGTATCAGGGTCCTGAACAAGTTCATTAACCGCCTGTGCTAAATCTTCTTTAAAATCTTTAAAAAAACTCATATCGCATCCTCCTGTTATGACCGTAGCCATTATTATTTACTCATTAACTTCTGATGCCTTTACATGCTGTATAGGCGAAACATCGGCTGAAAGTGGTAATATCTCTGCTCCCTGTGATTGCAATCCCTCTATAATCTTTGGCAATGCCTCAACTGTGGTATTCTTATATTCTGTATCATGCATAAGCACAACAGAAACATCATTGTTGTCAACTCCTGCCATAACATTATTATATATCTCATCAACTGACACTGCATTAGATGTAGCATCCTGTGATGATACATTCCAATCAAAATATGTAATATTCTGTTCGTTAAGATATTTAATAAATTCTGTCATAGGTTCACCACTTACGGTATTACTGCTTCCACCAGGAAATCTGTAAAGTACAGGCTCTACCCCCGTAGCATCTGTTATTAGTTGTCTTATCTGTGCCAAATCCTGTGCAAATGCGTCTGTACTCTCATATAGTGTACTATATCTGTGACTGTATGAATGCATTCCTATTGAATTACCAGAATCTACAATCTGTTTATACAATGCTATCGATGCATCATCTGTCTTACCTACTACAAAAAAAGTTGCCTTAACATTATATCTTGCGAGAATATCTATTATATTCTGCGTATTGACACTTGGTCCATCATCAAATGTAAGATATACTTTTTTCATTACCTGCGGTTCTGTCTCTGTAACAGTTTCGACAGAAGTCTCTTCTTGTGCCAAAGTCTCATCTTCTTTTGTATAATTCTCACTATCAGGCTGTGACTGTATAGCATTAGGACTTTCCGAATCTGTTCCTCCTTCTGCCACAGATGTACTACTATTCTTAGCTTCTATAAGATCTCTCATATCCGACTCAAGATGTGCGACTTTCACGCATAGTACTATACATGTAATTATTGGGATAAGAATGGAAATCACAAGCGTCATAATAAGCATCTTTTTCATTCTCTTTACTCTCAATCTTCTTCGTTCTTTCTCACTTAGAAAATCTTTGTTGTCTGACATTCTGAAACCTCCAAAAAGTTATATGTTAATTGTATCATAAAGTCAAAAAAATTTAAACACAATTATTTTATGATAACAAACATACCTATTATAATAATAAACGGCTCTATTTACAATAATCATAATATTAAAATTTTAAAAATTATTTAGGACGTATAAAAAAGACCTCTGAAACGGTCTTTTTTATACTATCTTACTATACTTCTCAAAACATTAAGAGCATTCTTTTTCACAATGCACTTATAATGCTCCTGTATATATTCCATGTATCCTACCGGAATCTTCTTACGTTCTGCATATTCAAGAGCTGTTTCGCATATATCATCATAGCAAAATTTTGGAAGTCTGCCTTTTTCTATAACAAGATAATACTTATCTCTACTTCTATAAAGTCGGCTTGTCACTTTACTCTCACCAGAAAAATTAGATGCATAAGCCATAACATTATCAAGTGATGAGAATTCATATATAGCTGTAGTATTAGTTTTTTTATTCTTTTTAGATTTTGCAATATCATCTTTACAGCTATTCATCTTATCTTCAAACATCTTATCTTTTTTTGTCCAATAATCATCTTTATTAAATAGCCCTGCTTTATCTGACTCAATATCACTTTCAACAAAGTCTTTAAAACCATTAATTTTTCTCATAAGTTCATCACACAGATCGTCATCTTCAAAATCATCGTCTTCATCTTCGTATTCATCATCGTCTTCATCATTCATGTCATCAAGCATATTCTGAAGATCTTCATATGATACTTCACCATCAAACATATTTTTCATCTCATTAAGCATTGTAAAGTCTTCCTTCTCTGAGAAAATAATAGACAATCTTCCTTTTGATAATGGCATAACCTGCATTGATAAAATGCCTGTTTCATTAACATATCCAACTTCTTCTTTTGCTTTTTCTATCACTATTCCTAAAAACTCATGAACTTTATCTCTGTCATTTAAAAAATCAGTCACTTCAAGCCCATGTTCCTGCATATCTTCTTCTGATATAAGACAACGCACTGAACCATTGTTCATTCTTCTAAATTCCATAAGCTACCACTCTTTCCATTATGTATATAAAATTCTTACTTTCTGCTTGATAAGTCTTATTGTATCAGAAGATGAAATTTTTTCAACATATATTTTATATTATTCATAATTTTTATTCTTTGTCTCAAGAATTTCTTCCTTTATATCAACAAAAACGTTTACAAGAATAGGATCAAAATGACTTCCACTTGACTGTTCAATTATCTCGAATGCTCTGTCATCTGATATCTTATCCTTATAACTTCTTTTTGATGTGAGTGCATCAAAAACATCAGCTATTGCCATGATTCTTGCTGAAAGTGGAATTTCATTGCCTTTAAGTCCTTCCGGATAACCTGTACCATTCCATTTTTCATGATGGTACATTGCCATCTCATATGCGTATGTAAGATATTCATCAGCTTCATCAATCTTTAATGCTTCTCTTAACATATCTCCGCCAACTTTTGGATGCGTCTTTATAATCTCAAACTCTTCCTCTGTAAGTTTACCAGGTTTTCTAAGAATACTATCTGATATTGCAATCTTACCTATATCATGAAGCGGTGCTGCCTTGCATATAGCATCAACAAATTCATCAGTTATGATGCCGGGATATATATTACGTTTTTTAAGAGCATTAGCTATTATTCTTACATATCTGCTTGTTCTCTTAACATGCTGTCCTGTGATATCATCTCTAAGTTCAATCATATTTGCAAAGCTTACAATGAATCTTTCCTGTATCTTTGATATCTTCTTAGCTTTCTCAGCAACCTCATTTTCAAGCATCTTAGAATATTCCATATGCGTTGTTATATCAACAAGTGATACTGTATATCCCGTAACTATATCATTATTAGTAAGATCATTAATCTGAACATCATAATAGCGTCCATTCCTGTCATAACTTGTCTCCATAAACTCGCAAAACTGCTTAATTATTCCTACATCATTAGATTCAATATTACTCACTTTCGGGAATATCTTCTGTGCTTCATTATTAAAATACAAGATATCAAAATCTGAGTTAAGTACTATTATACCATCAGACAGATTTTCAATTACATTATCTTTCGCTATCTCTACAGTTTCAAATGCTCTATTTTTAATAGTTGCTATAGCAAATATTACTGTTCCAATCTCAAGCATCATTGTCGTAACATCATATTCATAATCTGCTCCTGTAAGATGTATCATTACTCCAATAATTGAGATTGCACCAGCATATATCATTCCAAGCATTATCTTACTATCAGGATCAGTTTTGTGCTCATGATAATATTTTATTCCGTTATAAAACATTATTATACTATACACAAGTGCAACAAATATATGTATATAATAGAAGATTCCATTTTTAACTTCAAGATACATATATCCTTTGTAGTTCTCATAGTAGCTTATCCCTTTAAAAAACAATGGTATTTTATCACCAGCAAGAACAAGTGCATATATGAATGTATGAAATGCACATAACAGATAGAGTATTGGTCTTTTTAATTTTTTCTTCATATATACAAAATAAAACATAAAATACACAAAACCAATATATGCTTTTCCAAGATATACCATCTTAAGACATGCAACTGCTTCATTATAATTCTTTGCATCTGTCTGAATCAAATATGCAACTGAAGATACTAGTACTGCAAAAAGTGATATCTCAATAATTATTCCTTCTTTTGATACCCGTCTAGTTCCCACATATACCATAGTATTTATAATCACAAACAGCCCAATCATCTGTACTATTTGACAAAAAGCTATCATATTTTCCTCCTAAAGCATTATTTTATATATTATTTCTTAGCAGCTCTATTATCTCGCCCGCTGTACTAATTATGTCTTCCATTGCAACGTCTGCAACATATGCTCTTAATAGCTCCATCTTGTTGCTACATTCATCAGGTAATCTGCACTGCTCAAGTTCTTTCATTATCTGATCTGTCTTATCAAGATCAAACTCATTAACTGAATTTATCAGCCAGTCAAACAGCTTTATGGCATATTCTGACGTTATCTCTCTTTTAGAAAGTTCGTCAGTCTTATCAAAAGACTTTAGTTCTTTTTTGTAATTTCTAAATAAATCATATGTTTCTTCAAATTCACTTTCTATAGACTCAATCATTAGCATTAAAAAACATATTATTATAATTATCATTCCATATAACTACTAATTGTGCAATTTCAAATACCAACCATGCACCAGACAGATACCAAGGAATCCATATTCTTAGATAACTTGCCAAAAATATAGCAAAATGCAAAAACACCTGGCATATAGATGAGAGCTTCTCTCATTCTTGATTCCAGGTGTTTTTATACTTAATTAATTATATCTTATTATTACAATCAACTATCTAAGTCCAAATGCTTCCATAATAACTTCTACTTTTTTAATTGGTTCATTATTCGTTGTCCATGGATAAGGTGCATCTGCACATCCTGCTGCTTCAAGCAGTTCTTCTTTACCATCTAGTAAAAGTTCTTTATAAGAATTATCTACAGCCTTAATATTCTCTTTAAATTCAGATTTTTCGTCATCAGTAAGTGTTTCATACCACTTTGATGCTTCATCTTTTATCTCATCAGGTGTAAGTTCTGTTCCAACTGCAATATTAAGCAATGTAGCTGCTGATTTTACTGCTCTTAATGAACTTCCTGATGAACCTGCCTGTACATTATCTTTAACATCTGTAAGTGCTTCGTCAACCTCTAGAAGTGCTGCACTTTTATTAAATGAATTAATATCTCCCGATTGTGATGTACTTACATCTTCTTTAGCATCTGCTGCCTTTGTGGTTTCTTTTTCAGAAGTAGTCTTTTCTTCTGTTGTATTCTCTACAGTTGTCTCCTTATCATCTGATACTGTCGCTCTGTTACCACATGCTGACAATGCAAGTGCACCTGTAAGTGCAATAGCACATAATAATACTCTTTTTTTCATATCTCTTCACCTTCCTGCTTTTTACAAAATTCTCCTTATATATATTAATCGTATATACAAGCAGAATTATTGATATTATAGCAGAATTTTATAAAAAAGAATACCCTTAATCAGTGAAAATATATTTGTGGCCTTCCTGATATAAGGGTACTCTTAATGATGTTTTTGATGTTTTATTGTTTTATTGTTTTATTGTTTTATTGTTTTTATTTTGTTATTATGCAATATCTCGTTATTCTACTCAATATGCAATATGTTAGATTCTGTATTAATTATATCAATAACATACGTCTGACAGACTTGGTGTTATCTTATAATTACATACCCATCTGTTTTGCAACTTCTTCTGCAAAGTTTTCTTCTTTTTTCTCGATACCTTCACCAGTTTCGAAACGAACGAATCCTTTGATTGAGAAGTTAGCACCTGTTGCTGTTGCAACTGATTTTACATAATTAGCAACTGACTGTTTTCCATCTTCTGCTTTAACATATGTCTGATCAAGAAGACAGAATTCTTTTAACTCTTTGTTGATACGTCCTGCGATCATACCTTCGATAACTTTTTCAGGTTTCTGTGATTCTTTAGGATCGTTCATAATCTGAGCTTTTAAGATTTCTTTTTCTTTCTCGATAAATTCTGCTTCTACTTCTTCTCTTGATGTATATTTTGGATTTAAAGCTGCGATCTGCATAGCTACGTTTCTTAAACATTCTTTAATATCATCGTTAACTACATCTGTCTTAGCTTCAACTAATACACCAATCTTACCGCCAGCATGGATGTATGATGCTACACAACCATCTTCTGCTTCGATCTTAGCAAATCTTCTGATGCTTAAGTTCTCACCGATAACAGCGATCTTGCTTGATAATTCCTGAGCTACTGTCTTAGTTGTATCAAGTGCCCATGGCTCTTCAAGGAAAGCTTCGATATCTGTTGCTGTTGTACTTAATGCCTGAGCTGCTACAGCTTCAACATATGCATTGAAATCTGCATTCTTAGCAACGAAGTCTGTCTCTGAGTTAACTTCTACGATAGCTGCTCTCTTATCGCCATCAACAACTGTCTTAACAAGACCTTCTGCTGCGATTCTACCAGCTTTTTTAGCTGCTGCTGCAAGTCCTTTTTCTCTTAAGAACTCAACTGCTTTGTCCATATCTCCATCAGTTGCAGATAATGCTTTCTTACAATCCATCATACCTGCGCCAGTCATTTCTCTTAATTCTTTTACCATTCCTGCTGTGATTGCCATTGTAAATTCCTCCATCAAAAAAATATTTTTCTCAAAAAATGCTTCAACCTGTCATACAGGCTGAAGCATTAGTTACAATAAGTTATAAACTGTACTTATTAAGCTTCAACAGGTGCTTCTTCAACTACATCTTCAGTTTCTGTAACCTGTTCACCCTGATTTGCTTCAATAACAGCATCTGCCATCTTTGAAACGATAAGTTTTACAGCTCTGATTGCATCATCGTTACCAGGAATTACATAATCTAATTCTTCTGGATCACAGTTTGTATCAGCAATACCGATAAGTGGAATTCCAAGTGTATGAGCTTCCTGAATACAGATTCTTTCTTTCTTTGGATCTACAACAAAGATAGCATCTGGAAGTTTCTTCATGTTCTTGATACCACCAAGGTTTTTCTCTAATTTTTCTAATTCTTTCTTTAAGTTAATAACTTCTTTTTTAGGAAGAACATCGAATGTTCCATCTTCCTGCATAGCTTCGATTTCTTTTAATTTTGCGATTCTGCTCTGGATTGTCTTGAAGTTAGTTAACATACCACCTAACCATCTCTCGTTAACATAGAACATACCGCAACGTTCTGCTTCTGATTTGATAGCATCCTGAGCCTGTTTCTTAGTACCAACGAAAAGGATTGTACCACCTTCTGCTACTACATCTGAAATTGCTTTGTAAGCTTCATCTACTTTACCTACAGATTTCTGTAAGTCGATGATATAAATACCATTTCTCTCTGTGTAGATGTATTCAGCCATCTTAGGGTTCCATCTTCTTGTCTGATGTCCAAAATGAACACCTGCTTCAAGTAATTGTTTCATTGAAATTACGCTCATAATTTACCTCCATTTGGTTAATTTCTTCCATACGTTCAATTAACGGATTACTGTATAAACAGCACCGGTCCGTCTTAACGCGTATGTGTTTTTTAGTCACCGCTTGCCATTTTACCACATTTTTTATGGCTTTGCAAGAGTATTTTTCTATTTTTATCTTCCTGTAAGAATTTTCGCTATCTCGTCATAGGAACTTCCTTTAGGAATGACATAATTGCCTGTTCTTATATTATTGGCATAATTATTATTTACCAGATATCTGTCAAATTCAGCGGCGTCATTCACAACACCTGCTGCATATAAAAGCTTTGACACTGAACCTGAATCCATTCCACTAATAACATCAACTGATATATTCTCTATTACAGTTTTTACCGGTTCTGTTACCGGTTCTGTTACAGCTTCCGTCTGAATAATAGCTTCTGTTACCGGTTCTGTCTGTGCAGGTAAAGTCTCTGCAATAGTCTCTGCCTTAGACTCATTGACTGTCTCTTTCGTGTCTGCCTCACTTTCAGATTCTGTTTCTTCTTTATTATCTTTAGTCTCTGTAGTTGTCTCTTTTTCTGATGTCTCTTCCTTTAATATATCTGTTTTCATTATCATACCAAGTGCTTCAGCTCTTTTAATAACTTCAGTATCAGACATATCAGCCTTACCACTTACCTTAAATGAAATTACACATAAGAGTGTGGCAAATACAATTCCTATCCCTAGTCCTCTTACATAGTATTTTAGTTTCATCGTTTACCACCTCTGAATAAGTCAATTACAAGTTTTACTTCTCCCATTCCAAGTCCAAGTTCTTTTGCAATCTCTATATTAGTCTTTCCTTGACTGTGTAATTCAAGAATCTGCTTATTATTATTAGAACCTGCGTCAAATTCAATCGTTGTATTTTCTGCTTTTTTAGCATACTCACTGCTTATTGCATTATCATATTTACCATATCTTGTAGCTCTATGATCTTTTGAATTTTTTCTGCCTTTCTGGTTCTTTTGTGCACCACGTCCGTTATTTCTTGACGAACTGCGTGATGCCTGACTTTTTGATTTTTTATATTCTTTTTCTTTCACAGTATTATCTTTATCTATATCTGATTTTTCACTATCAGAATTCTTACTGTCTGTCTCATTATTAGGCTGTATATCTTCTTCGCTGTTACCATTATCATCCCTATTATCTTCTAATAATGTATTAACTGCTATATCTGTATCTTCTGATATCGCATTATTAAGTGAATCACTCTTATCTTCACTTATTGAAGAGATATCTTTATCACTTAATGAAGATGTCTCTTTATCATCTTCACTGACTATAATATCTGACTTATTATCAGTAGAATCTTTCTGTTCATTACTAACTATATTCGTATTAGTTAATTCATCTTTTCTACTCTTAACTTCTTCAATCGCTTCTGTAGCTTCTGTTGCTGCTTTTTCAATAGCATTCACAACATTTTCCATCTCGGATTTAAGTTCCATAATCTTAGCATTAAAAAACTGTGAAGTATCTTCTGCTTTTTTAGATACTTCTGCATAGGACTGTTCTTTTAACTCAGCTACACGCTTTTTTGTTCCATCAATCTCTGTAAGTATTGATTTTAATTCTTTTTCTTTTTCTCCAAGCATATCATACAAGAACATAACTTCATTATGATTCTTATTAATATCATTAATTATATTCTCGCTGTAATCACTAAGCTCTGTCATCTTCTTATTTGATATCTTGTCAAATTCTGCTTCTGTCTTATCAACAGATGTTTTTAATGTATCATCAATTATATTCTCGACCTGAAGCTCTATCTTGTGCTTCTGTGCCTGTGTAATCTCCACATTAATTTCTCCTGTCTGTTGTACTGCATTATTGTTTTTTTTATCTGTCAGGAAAAAACTTCCAAATATCAGTACAACTCCTATAATAAGTAAAAAAATCTCTAAAGCTGTCATTATCAAGGCTCCTCTATACCTATATTTTTATGTCAAACATGCCATGTTCCATATTTTCCAGTTTTTCAGACTCTTTAGTTCGTTTTTTCTCCTTCCCTTTTTTATCACCGTCACGTTTGTAATATGTTCCATTACCTTTCTCTTTCGCATCATACTTTTTTTCTTTTTTATCAGCATTATCCTGTTTACTAACCTGCTGATGCTTATTAGATATGTTACGGTCTAACTGCGTCTGAAAATTCATCTGATCATTTTGAGGCTTCATATTCTCATGGTACTTCTGCTGGGCAACATCCTGTGTTCTTGGTATGCTTCCCTGAAACTCAATTGGATTGATAGGCATATTATCTCCTCCTCTATATTATGAAAAAAACTTCTGTCAAAGCCTATTAAACATTATATCTATTAAATGTTATATCTATTATATCATTATATCACTTAAAAGTATAATATCTTATCAAAGTGGTTTTCTTACTACTTCTTCAGCTTCTTTGACAAATTTACAATAGTTCTCCTGCGTCTTTAGATATCTATTTACGTCTGATACTATTATCTTTGTTCCAGGATATATTGTTCCTGTAACTCTGATACATGCATCTTCTTTTTCATCAAGCTCTGTTAAAAGTTCATCATAATCTTTCCTAAGCGCTTTTAATGCCTGATCAAGTACTATTACCTGTTTTGTTGCTGCCTGAAGTTTTTTTAGTTTTTCTTCTGATATTCCTTCATTCTGCTGTTTTTTTTGTAATAGTGTTATTACCTGTTTTAACTTGAACTTTTCTTCGCTTTCTTCCTGCATCTTAATTCTCAGTCTGTTAACTTTGTCTTTTACTGCAGGATCAATACCTACTTCAACTATTGTTGCTGTCTCCATCATATTACCAATTGTCTTTGCTTCAATCATCGTACCACTGCGTATATATCCGCCAATAATCAGACCTTTTTTGCCACTGACTACTATGTCACTCTTAGCTGTAATATTACTATGTAGAATCGCTTCTGCTTCTATGAATCCTCCGGATACAACATTAGCATTCTCCATAAATTTTGAGACAATATTACCACCAGCTTTAAGTCTGCCTTTACTCATACCCTGCACACCACGCTGTAATATTATCTGTCCACCTGCTTCAAGATTGGCACCTTCGACTACACCATTTACAATTATATCACCAGTTGCCTTAATTGAAAATCCCGCAATTACATTTCCTGTTACAATAACGTTACCATCATACTCAATATCACCGGTTGAATTGTCAACATCTGCCGGAACCTGATAAGTATTTGATACAAATACTTTATCTGTTTCAAGACTTACATGCCCGCTTATCTCGGTTATAAGATTAAGCCCATCTTCTGATACATACAGATTTTTGCCATATTTAAAGTTCTTCTTTTGAACTTTTTTAGGTTTCGTTACAATTCCAAGAACATTAATTCCTTCTTCCCCTTGATCTTCGGGAATTATGGTCGCTACAACTGTTCCTGCCTTAACATGGTTAATTATATCAAGCTGATGCCAGTTAACAGTTCCATCTTCGTTATGTTTTGGCTTTGTATTAGGATTGGTATTAAAATTATATATTAGCTTTGCATCATGTCCTTCTCTCACATTTTTCCCATTTGCGATAATATAATCTGTACAATAAAGTCTATTGCTTATATAGTTATCAATGTTCTCTTTATCAATTCCATATCTTATTCCACATGCTTCTATTGCATCAATTATACTCTGATAATTAAGATCTTTTCCATCATCTGATGGTGGATAAAAACGTGCCACTGCACGCATCTTATCTTCTGAGACTAGTATCTTTACTGTCTCATCAACAACTGGTGCATCCATCGAATTAAGTCTTATATCTGTCATCGTTCTGGCAGTTTTTAGAATCTTTGATAAAGCCTGCTGATTATACTCGCCTATTCTGTTAGACTCTATATAGCGTGTAACCTCTTCAAACCTGACAGGTCTTCCGTTCCCGTCAGGTGGTATAATTCTAATATATGTTCCGTCAGGTTTGTTAATAATTTTAAAATACCCATTCCTATCCTGCATGCAACTAGCCCTCTCTTTCTATATTGCTTACATATAAGTACTCTTATGCTTATTTGACTGTAACAAGCATATTAACGTAATTACCCAATTTGCCTTTCATCTTCTGTAAGGCTTTTGTATGTAACTGTGATATTCTTGATTCGGATACTTCCAAAACCTTACTTATCTCTTTTAATGTCATATCTTCATAATAATATAGAAGAACTACTTTCTTTTCTTTTTCTGTGAGGCTTTCTAATGCCTGCGTTATCATCTCTTTTAATTCCTGCTTTTCCATAACGGATTCCGGCTGTTCAAAATATGAATTATGAGTTGAATCCATTCGCATCTCACTGCCTTGATCTATATATTCATCAAGTGATATGAGATTATTAATCTTAGTCTGTCCCTGCCATGTATATAACTCATCCATCTCAAGATTTAATTCTTCGGCAAGTTCTTCATCTGTTGCAAGTCTTCCTTTTTCAAGTTCAATCTTTGCAAGGGCTGCATCCATTTTCTTTTGCTTCTGTCTTAATGATCTTGGTATCCAGTCCATCTTTCTAATCTGATCAAGTATTGCTCCTCTGATTCTAAGACTTGCATATGTCTCGAATTTTACGCCTTTTTCGTAATCAAACTTGTCAATGGCATCAATAAGACCAAATACCCCATAACTTACAAGGTCTTCATACTCTACATTGTATCCAAGATACATGCTAAGTCTTCCTGCCACTATTTTTACAAGTGATGAATACTCAATAATAATCTGTTCCCTTATCTCAGCATCATTGTTTTTGCTGTATTCTGCCCATAATTTTGCTCTTGCAGTCTCATCCATTGTGGTCGCCTCCAGTTTTCTTTAATATAAGTTTATTCTTGTTCATTTGAAGATTCTGAAACCTCTGAAACTTCTGATTCATTTTCCTCTTTCTCTTTCTCATCGTTTTCTTCTAGGTTATCTCCTTCTGTGTCTTCATCGGCTTTCTCTTCATCTTGCTCCTCTTCTTTAAAGAAAGCGTTTAGTACTTTTCTTGCAATCAACCCTATTATGTAAAACACTATCACTACTATTAACAACTGCCACATAGCATTGGTAGCGTTATTACCTGTAATCATCAAAATAATATTTGCTATAAGCGCGGCACTTAATGTAACAATTGCCGGTAAATTTCTGAATCTCATCTAACCATCTCCAACTAAATTGTTTTCGACTCCTTGCCAACACGCTTTATTAATAACTGCCCATTCTCAGAATAGAATTCAATTGTTCGTCCATAATTAAGTCCTGTATCTTCTGCTAATAATCTTATTCCTTCTTTCTTCAAAACAGCTTTAACCGCTTCAACATTTCTTGCACCAACCTGCATCATATCATTTGCCTGCGATGTTGATGTCTTAAATGCGAACATCTGCGCTCCACCTGCTATCTTTGCTACGAGTCTTGTCTTTGAAGCTCCTATTTTAATCATTTGTTTAATCAGTTCTTCTATCCCTGTATCAGCGAATTTAGCTATATTCTGATTATTCTTAATTTTGGTACTGTCGGGAAGCATTATATGCGCAAGACCACTTACTTTTGTAACAGGATCATATAATGCTATTCCCACACATGAACCAAGTCCAAGTGTCGTCAACGCATCCGGATATTTA
>SAMEA104315435__coassemble_1011_pt1 | contig 14270 bp, 9 predicted proteins | sample SAMEA104315435__metabat2_low_PE_020 | metagenome-assembled genome bin SAMEA104315435 (sample SAMEA104315435) | gut metagenome | biome: Monkey gut; feature: monkey-associated habitat; material: faeces | place: China | collected 2013
AATTACACTTTAAGGATTTCAAGTTTTTGATGAGTTTGAGTATATTTAAACACATTTTAAAAGCAGAAAAGGAGAGACAAAATATTATGATACAGATAGTAAAAAATTTGAACAATATAGTTAATGAAGAGACAACTCTTATTAAAGAGAATAAAGGAGTCCCATATATAACTTTTAATAAACTCAATGATATTGAATGGTTAACTAATGCTTTTTCAACTCGTATAGGTGGCGTGAGTGAAGGAATATATAGTTCGATGAATCTTTCTTTTACACTTAATGATGACAGTGAAAAGGTACTTGATAATTTTAAGATATTTGCAAATGCGATAGGTGTAGATGTAAAAGATATGGTATATTCACAGCAGACACATACCATTAATGTTAAGAAGATTACAAAAGATAACAAAGGTATGGGAATTATAAGAGAGAGAGATTACAAAGATATAGATGGAATTATAACTAATGAGCCTGGAATTTGCCTTGTTACATCATACGCAGACTGTGTACCATTATATTTTGTGGATATAAAAAATAAAGCGATTGGATTATCACATTCTGGCTGGAGAGGAACAGTTGGTAATATAGCTGCTAATACACTTCAGTTAATGAAAAAAGAATATGGAACAAAAGAAGAAGATGTGATTGCAATTATTGGTCCATCAATATGCAAAGATTGTTATGAAGTATCAAAAGATCTGTATGATGAATTTGAAAAGAAGTATTCACAAGATGAACTAAGAGATATATTTGAGAAAAAAAATGATGAGAAATATCAGCTTGATCTCTGGAAAGCCAACTATTATAATTTTGTCAATCTTGGAATAAAAAAAGAAAATATATCAGTTACAGATATATGTACATGCTGTAATAAAGAGATTATGTTCTCACATCGTGGAAGTCATGGTAAGAGAGGAACACTATGTGCATTTCTTATGATAAAAGAAAACAAGTAATAAGCAAAATATATTTTCGCATAAAATATATGAAAATTCACTATTCCTAATAAAGAATTAGAATAAAATATATGAAAATTTGCTATTCATAAGAAAAAGTTAAAACAAAATATATGAAAAATTCGCTATTCATAACAAAAAATCAAAATAAAACATATAAAAAGAGAGATATTCGCAATCTAAACAAATATCTCTCTTTTTGACTATACTTAACTAATTATAGAAAAGCATCGCCTTCATTATATTTTTTAACAAGTTTCTGTATACGTTCAGTAGGATCTGCAACATTACCAAGAGTTACATCATGATTCATTGTATCGATAATTGTAGCAAGGAATTTACTCATATCTGCTTCAAGGTAATATGGTCTGTTCTTTAAGGCATCACATCTGTATGTTAAGTTAGTTGTAACAACATAACTGAATATACCCTGTTCATAGAATTCATCGAATTTTTCAAGACCATCAGTAAACAGACCAAATGTTGTACAGATAATAACACGTCTTGCTTTACGTTCCTTAAGTTCACGGGCAGTATCAAGCATACTCTCACCAGATGAGATCATATCATCAATGATAATAACATCTTTACCTTCAACAGATGCACCGAGAAATTCATGTGCAACAATAGGATTCTTACCATTGATTATTGTTGAATAATCTCTTCTCTTATAGAACATTCCCATATCAACACCAAGAACATTAGCAAAATATACTGCTCTGCTCATAGCACCTTCATCAGGTGAGATAATCATTAGATGTTCTTTGTCAATCTTAAGATCTTTATCTTTTCTTAAGAGCGCTCTGATAAACTGATATGGTGGTGTATAATTATCAAATCCACTGAGTGGAATTGCGTTGCATACACGAGGATCGTGAGCATCAAAAGTGATAATATTAGAAACACCCATATTAATAAGTTCTTCAAGACCAAGAGCACAGTCAAGAGATTCACGTTTTGTTCTCTTGTGCTGACGACTCTCATATAAGAATGGCATGATAACATTAACTCGTTTTGCACCTGCAACTGAAGCTGATATGATTCTCTTAAGATCCTGATAATGATCATCTGGTGACATATGGTTAGTCATACCACATAGTGAGTAAGTAAGACTATAATTGGCAACATCTGTCATAATGAATAAGTCAGTACCTCTGATTGATTCATTGATAATACCTTTAGCTTCACCTGAACCAAAACGTGGGCAAGAGCAGTTTAAAAGATAATTGGATTCTTCATATCCTTTAAATGCGATTGTAGATTTGTGAACAGAAGTGCTGCTTTTTCTAAAATCAACAAGATAATCATTAACTTTTGAACCAAGTTCACGACAGCTCTCCATTACAGCAAGTTTAAGCGGACCAACAGGTATAGAATTCTCTGCTGGTATAATAGGAACGTTTGTAGACATAATATCCTCCTGAGTACTAATAAAAATAATGTGGAAGTCGATACAAAAAACAACAGCCACTGATATAACATTACTTTCAATAAAGCAACATAACAAATCAGAACAAAAATATCACATTTCTTATTCTGACGCAATAATTCTATCATAAGATTTATAACACTACAAGAACATATAAGTCAATAATAAGTATTAAAAATATGATGATTATCAAAAAAAATACAATATAGAAAAACTTTACAAAGAACAATTAAGTTGGTATTATATAATAGTTAAATTATGATTTTTAGTAATGAAGGAGATAAAAATGAGTAAACCTATTGTTGCAGTAGTAGGCAGACCTAATGTTGGTAAGTCTACACTTTTTAATGCTTTAGCAGGTGATACTATATCTATAGTAAAAGATACACCAGGTGTTACAAGAGACAGAATCTATGCAGATGTTAATTGGCTTAATACATCATTCACACTTATTGATACCGGAGGTATCGAACCTGATACTAATGATATTATTCTATCACAGATGAGAGAACAGGCTGAGATAGCAATTCAGACAGCAGATGTAATTATATTCCTTACAGATGTAAGACAAGGACTTGTAGATGCTGATTCAAAAGTAGCAGATATGCTTAGAAGATCAGGAAAGCCGGTAGTGCTTGTCGTTAATAAAGTTGATAATTTTAATACGATGATGCCGGACGTATATGAATTCTATAATCTTGGAATTGGTGATCCACATCCTATATCAGCAGCTTCAAGACTTGGAATTGGTGATATGCTTGATGCTGTTGTTGCGAATTTTAGAGAAGATCAGCTTGTTAGTGAAGAAGATGACAGACCTCGAATAGCTATAGTAGGTAAGCCTAATGTAGGTAAGTCATCAATAATCAATAAGATTCTTGGAGAGAACAGAGTTATTGTATCAGATATCGCAGGAACAACAAGAGATGCTGTTGATACACCGGTAATCCATAATGGCAAAGAATATGTATTCATTGATACAGCAGGTCTTAGAAGAAAAAATAAAATAAAAGAAGAACTTGAAAAATATAGTATTATAAGAACTGTAAGTGCTGTTGAAAGAGCAGATATAGTTATTATAGTAATTGATGCTACAGAAGGTGTAACAGAGCAGGATGCCAAGATTGCAGGAATTGCACATGAGCGAGGAAAAGGTGTAATTATTGCTGTTAATAAGTGGGATGCAATCGAGAAGAATGACAAGACTATATATGAACATAGTAAGAGAATAAGAGAGATTCTTTCTTATCTTTCATATGCTGAGATAATATTTATATCAGCAAAAACAGGACAAAGAATGAACAAAATGTTTGATATGATCGATATGATAATTGACAGTCAGACAATGAGAATTCAGACAGGTGTTCTTAACGAGATACTTACTGAAGCAGTTGCAATGCAGCAGCCACCTTCAGATAAAGGACGAAGACTCAAACTTTTCTATATTACTCAGGTTTCAATAAAGCCACCAACGTTTGTTATTTTTGTAAATGACAAAAAGCTGATGCATTTTTCATATACACGATATATTGAAAATAAGATTAGAGATGCGTTTGGATTTAAGGGAACATCATTAAGATTTATTATACGAGAAAGAAAAGAAAAGGAGTAAGGACAAAATGGAACGTTTAATATGCCTGGCTATCGGCTATGTTTTTGGACTATTTCAAACAGGTTATATTTATGGAAAATTGAACAAAGTAGATATTAGAGATTATGGAAGTGGTAATGCAGGTGCAACCAATACAATGAGAGTACTTGGCAAAAAAGCAGGAATAATCACATATTTTGGTGATGCATTAAAAGCAGTATTTTGTATAATTCTTGTATGGATTATATATGGAAAAAAGCTGCCTGATATGGTATCACTATTATCATTGTACGCAGGTCTTGGTGTAATACTTGGACATAACTTTCCTTTTTATCTAAAATTCAAAGGTGGAAAAGGAATTGCGACAACATCAGGTGTTGTATTTTCTTTTGATTGGAAACTTACAATATTAGGATTTATAACATTTTTTGGTACAATGTATCTATCAAAGTATGTATCGCTTGCGTCACTTGTATTTGTAACAGGTTTCTTCATAGAACTTGTTATATTTGGAAATCTTTCAATGCTTAATATTCATGGCACATATTTATATGAAGCATATGCATTAGGCTTTATTATAATGGCATTGGCATATATTAGACATAGAGCGAATATTAAAAGATTACTTACAGGAACCGAAAGAAAAATAGGACAGAAAAAAGAATCAAAATAGAGGTGCAGATATGGCAAATATAGGAATTATTGGGGCAGGAAGCTGGGGAATTGCTTTGTCAATTCTTCTATATAATAACGGCAATAAAGTTACAGTATGGTCTGTAATTGAAGATGAGATTAAGATGCTTAATGAAAAAAGAGAGCATGAGAGATGCCTTCCGGGAGTAAAACTTCCAGATGACATGGTTTTTACAACAGACTTGGAACATACAATTAAGAATGCAGAACTTTTAGTTCTTGCAGTTCCATCTGTATACACACGAAGTACATCAAAATCAATGTCTGGATATGTAAGAGAAGGACAGATTATAGTTAATGTTGCAAAAGGAATCGAAGAGAATACGCTTAAGACGCTTACACAGATTATTGAAGAAGAGATTCCATGTGCAGATGTAGCAGCATTATCAGGACCAAGCCATGCAGAGGAAGTAAGCCGTTCAATTCCTACAACATGCGTAGTAGCAGCACATAGCAGGGAGACAGCAGAGTATATCCAGAACATATTCATGAGTGAGAATTTTCGAGTATATACAACACCGGATATTCTTGGAGTAGAACTTGGGGGTTCACTTAAGAATGTTATAGCCCTTGCAGCAGGTATTGCAGATGGACTTGGTTATGGAGATAATACAAAGGCAGCACTTATAACAAGAGGAATAACAGAGATAGCACGACTTGGTATAGCTATTGGAGGAAAAATTCAGACTTTTAGTGGACTTTCAGGAATAGGTGACCTTATAGTTACATGTGCAAGTATGCACAGTCGTAACAGACGTGCCGGAATTCTTATCGGAAAAGGCTATTCAATGGAAGACGCAATGAAGGAAGTTAATATGGTTGTTGAAGGCGTATATTCTGCTAAAGCAGCCAGACAGCTTGCTGAAAAATATCATGTAGATATGCCTATAATAAAAGAGGTAAATGAAGTCTTGTTTGAAGGAAAGCCGGCAGCAACAGCGGTAAAAGAATTAATGCTTAGAGATAAGACAATAGAACATTCTGATTTGCCTTGGGAGTAGAGATAAGACAATAGAACATTTTGATTTGCTTTGGAAATAGAGATAAAATAAAATCCTTTAGGGGGGATTGACAATGGCCATTTCAAATGAAAAAAATTCAGATGTGGTATATGTTTCTGAAAGGTTGCAAGAAAAGATTGATGCCATAGCCGGTTATAAAGTTACTATAATAGATGCACCGACCGGCTATGGAAAATCAACAGTTTTAAAGAAATATTTCAGTAATAAATATAAGAACAATTATATACTAACATGTGGCAATTCTGATAAAAAAATTTTTTATCAGGAATTTTGTGAACTCATAAGTCATATTGATAGAAAAATATCAGACGAACTGATAAAAGAGGGATATCCGGTTAATTATAGAGATATCAGAAAACTTCAGAATATAATTCTTCGTATGGAACCTGAAGAAGAGACATATATAATTATTGATAATTACCATTATATAGGTGGCGAAGAACTTGATAAATTCCTATTTGAAAGATATGATGAATATGATAAGAATATAAAATTTATTATATCATCTCAAGGCATTACGTCTAGTATTATGCTTGAATATATAGACACAAGACGTTTTATGCATATCGAAAAAGAAGATATGGAATTTTCAAAAGTAGATATTAAGCGTTATTTTATTCAATGTGGCTTTAGTACACTTGATCTTGAAGATATTAATAGATTGTATGAGTTCAGCGAAGGATGGCCAAGTGCAGTATATCTTCAGATGATTAATTATGAAGATAATAGAACGATTGATGAGAATTTAAGTATGTCTCTGCTCATTGAACGAGCGGTATGGAATCACTTTAATGATATACAGAAGAAGATAGTTATGTATTCATGTCTGTTTGACAGATTCACTATACGTCAGTCAAAATTCATGGTAGATGAAGAAGAAGAACAGTATGTAGAAGAGACTATAACAAATTGTGCATTTATAAAATATGATGAGAATGAGAAAATGTTCTATTTTAATGGGATCTTTAGAAGGTATCTGATGGATAGATATTCTAAACTTAGCATAAATGAACAGAATGATATAATAAAGTATGCAGGAAAATGGTTTGTTGAGAATAAGGATTATTTTGAAGCTATTAAGAAATTCTATACAATAGAAGATTACGAAGATATGTATGAGATGCAGCCTGTGGTTATGGATTTGTATCCATATGCTAATAAAGAGAACAAACCTATCTTCATAGATATTATATTAAATTGTCCAGAAGAGATTAAAAAGAAACATCTTGTATTTTTGCTTATAATATGTTTCATAATAATCTTTTATAATGAAGAAGACTTGTTACAGACCACTCTTGACGAGATAGAAGGTTATATAGAAGAAGCAACATACGAAGATGAAAAAATGAAAAATACAATTCTTGGAGAGTTATATTTTGTAAGAGCAATAGCAAGATATAATGATCTTAGAGCTATGCACAGATATATTTTACAGGCATACAATTATCTTAAAAAACCGATAAGACTATTCTCTGGTGATGGACAGTGGACATTTGGTTCACCGTCAACACTTACATTATATTATAATAAACCCGGAAAACTTTGGAAGATGGTAGAATATTTTGATGATAATATTAATGTATATTATAAACTTACAAATGGCCATGGTAAAGGTTCAGAAGCAATAATGAGAGCAGAGGCACTATACAATATTGGAGATATTGAAAGTGCGGAAATATTATGCCATAAAGCTATATATATGGCAGAGAGCAGAGAACAGCATAGCATATATCTGTCAAGTCTTACATTACTTGGCAAGATAGCGATATATCGTGGTGAGTATGATACATTAAAAGATATAAAAGAACAGATTGAAAAGAAAAAAATTGTAAAGTCAGTAAAGATGTTTGGCAATGTTGATAATAGAGAACTTGTAGATCTAAGTATTGCTACACTTATGCTTAATGTAGATAATAGTGAAGCGATAGCTGATTGGCTAAAAGATGAGAATGAGATAGAGAATAGAGTAAGTCTGCTCAGCATGGGATATGCAGACATAATATATGGTAAATATCTTATACTTACAGGTCAACATATAAAACTTCTTGGAATAAGTGGTCAGTTCCTTGGAATAGCATCAAAGTATCCACAGGTATTGACAAAAGTGTATACATACATATATATAGCAATAGCTAATGAACGTATCGGCAATACAGAGAAAGCTGACAAGATGATAAAGCTTGCTCTAGAAGATACCACATTGGACAAAGTATATATGCCATATGTAGAAAATTATAAATATATAAGAGATATTGTAAACAGAGTAGCTGTTGTTAATGGATATAAAAAAGATTTAGAAGCAATCGAAAAATTATATTCAGTATACAGTACTAATGTACGGGAACTGATAAAAATAATACAAGGTGAAGAGAATTATGGTCTTACAGGAAGAGAATGCGATGTTGCAAGGCTTGCAGCAATGAGACTTTCTAATAAAGAGATTGCAGAAAGACTGTATATAGCTGAGAGTACAGTTAAGTCAAATATGAAGACTATCTTTAGCAAACTTGGAATAAGAACGAGAACAGCACTTGCAGATTTTTTTACAAATACCCCCGAAAAGTAGGTAGTCATTTGAAAAATATCAGGGTATAATTAACTTGAATTATATAATTCATATAAAATATGGGAGGCGTTTAATGGCTTTAATTGACAGCGTTACACCAGGCGAAGGATACTTAATAGCTGTCTGTATGACGGGAGGAGATAAGATTACAGTGAATCTTTCTTCAAAAATTAATACTTGCAGATTTAAAAGCCTGGTAAACAGGGAGACATATTACAATGCGAAAACCGATGGTATATTTGTAATATGGAATAATGGAGAAGTGAAACTGAGCGTAAGTGAATTGCGCCAGTTAAGTAATCCGAAAGTCTGATAATATTACAGACCGAAAAAAGCTATAAAATTATGATTATGTCATATTTTATAGCTTTTTTTGAAAAATCATAATTCTTAATTATAAAGATGCCGATTATATTATAAGATTTATATGTCCTGTTATTGCGGATATATAGTTGAAAGGGGAACTTATATGGACATAAATGTTAAGAATTATGATACAATAGTTGGAAAATTTGAATTTGAACCGTATGGTGAATATGTGATTCGTAGTGTTGATATTAACTTTTGTAATATTATTGGTCTTGAAGAGAGTGCTGATATTACAATGAATGAGATATTAGCAGATGATTCATATGGTTTTTTTAAAGATGCAGTAGACGAAGCTAAGAATACCGGATGTGAGATGAGAGTTTGCGTGACCCTTGACACGACTTCTGAACACAATATAGTTACATATATTACGGGTGTCTATGATAAAAATGAGAATATAATAAAAGCATCTTTAATCGATATAACAATGATGAGTACCGGACTTGATTTTAATTCAACAGTATATTCAAGGACAGAATATGAATTTATACTCAATAATATTGAATGTCCTGTTATGATGTTTGATTTTAATATGGAACCAAAGATTATATTCGCTAACAGAAGTTATTATTCTATGATTGGATACAGTTCAGAAGAAGTGATTCAGGTATATAATCGAAGTGCAAATGCTTTTGTTAGATTCGAAGACAAAGAAAAGTATACGTCAGAAGAAGATATTAATCTAAAAGATGACAAATTTACTATAGCACTTACAATTAATACAAAACTAGAAGGTCCACTTCCTGTAACTATGATAGGTCAGAAGATAACACTTAACGATGGACGTATAGTAGCTTTGTGCGTTTTTTATCAAAATAAAAAGGAAATACAGTTAAATAAGATGGTTGAGCATTATCGTGACAGATTTGATATGACACTCAAACTTACTAATGATATTTTCTTTGAAATAGATTTTATAGCGCAGAAGATAACATTTTATAATTATGAATTTGATAGAATTAAACCGGGAACACCTATAGATTTTGAAGAAAGTACATTTAATAACAACAATCGCTTTCATCCAAAAGATTATACAAGATTGTGTGAATTAGAGTTTAACTCTGAAGACAGAGAGATTAAGACTACAAGTATAAGGATGATGAATAAAAAAGGATTTTATGAGAAATATACATTGGATATAATGCCAGTATTTGATGAAGATGGTGAGAATACAGCATTATTTTTCAAAGCAGTTAATGAGAATAGCGAGATGTATTCATCAAAAATGTCTAATAGGATTAATAATAAATTAGGTGTTGTGAAATTTGATGAGTGCAGAGAGATAATTAATGGCTATATTAATGCATATAGAGATGTACCGGGCATTGTTCATGAGATATTACTCATAAATATTGATAACTATGAGACATTAAAAGAGGCATATACAGAAGAAGAACTAAATGTATTCAAAGAAATGTTTATAAAAGTACTTAAGAGCATGATGAGAAGAGAAGATATTGTATCGCAGATAGCAGATCAGATGTTTCTTGTATTTGAAGGTGGAATGTTTGGATATGAATGGGCTAAGGTGATACCAGAAGACATAAAAGAGAGCATAGAGGCAATGAATGTACCTGATAATGCGATAAAACCTAAGTTAAGTATAGGTGTATCTATATGGCCGGATAATGGCGAGAATTATGATATGCTTTTTGAAAAAACACTTATAACACTTAATAGACAGCGTAGGAGTAGAGAATCTGGTATACTATTTTACAATAACGAGTTTAGTAAGCTTATATCTGATGAGAGTTATAAAGAAGACATTAATTACAAAGCTATAGAAGAATATATAACTAATCAGTTCCATAAGATGGCAGGTACATTTTTTACAGATACAAGTGATAAAGCAGTTGCAATTCATTATATGCTTGCATCAACAGGAAGTTATTTTGGACTCGATCGTATTAAGATTATTGATTTATATGATGATAATGAACGTATTATGTATTTTTGGAATAAAAGCGGTATTAAGAACAATAATGATCTTGAATGGCAGTATATGCAAAAACATAATAGAAAAATAACTAACGGTGAGAATGTATATATAGTAAATGATTTTAACGAGATATCGAATGAACACATAGCGCAGATAGCAGCAGAACTAGAGATAAGTGCGATAATGCAGCATAACATTGTAGTTGCAGGTGTAACAGTAGGATATATTCTCTTTGAAAAAGCATTAGGTGCTCATGTATGGAGCTTTGCAGAGAAGATAGCAGCAGACTTCATAGTTGATATGTTAGGCAAAGAGATCTATGAAAAAGACTCAAAAGCAGCATTAGAAAGAGAACTTCCAGGTTATATGGCAGATGAAAGTGTTCCGTTGTATGTTGTTGACAAAGAGACTATGAAGATAGATAGTAATAATCTTGCCTTTGATAGAATATTTGGCAATAATTGTAAAGGACAAAAGTGTTATAAAGCTATATTTGGTTATGAATCACCTTGCAAAAATTGTGTACTTGCATCAAAAGCTGTTAACGGAATAAAGACCAGAGAAGTATATGATAATAAAAGAGATGTATGGCTTAGCCAAAGAGCAGCAAAAAGTTCTGAAAAAAGCGAAAAATACTATGTTACAATCGTTGATATAACATCATTTGTAGAACGCATTAATGCTAAGGATGCACTTACAAAACTTGATTCTGTAGACGTATTTAAGCATAAGATGAAGAAAAAAATGGCCAATATATCTGAATATGGTTATGGACTTGCAACAATAGACTTTGATAAGTTTAAAGATGTAAACCAGACTATTGGATATGCAAAAGCTGATGAGCTTATAGTTGACTATTCAGAATATATGACAGAAATACTAAGTCCAGACGAGATGCTTTGCCATGTTTCGGCTGATAAATTTATGTTGCTTTTTGCATATAAAAAAGACGATGATATATTACAATATATATCTATAAAGAATGATGCTGTTATAGAAAAAATCAATGATAAGTACAAGGCAGTGCAGTTATCAACAACAACCGGAATATATTGTATGAAGCCAAGTGATTATGACATTAATATAGCAATTGATAAGGCAAATATTGCGTCAAAAACTGTTAAAAATGTAAGACATACTTCGTATGCTATATATGATGATGAGATGGAACGACAGGCTATAAGGGAAAAAGAAATTGAAAACAAGATGTATAGAGCACTTAAGAATCATGAGTTTGTTATATATTATCAGCCAAAGACAGATCTTAAGACAGAAGGTGTAACAGGTGCAGAAGCACTTGTCAGATGGCAGGATAAACCGGGACATCTTGTTCCACCAATGGATTTTATCCCATTGTTTGAACGTAATGGATTTATAATAGATCTTGATTACTATATTTTTGAAGAAGTATTTAAGTTCATACGCAAGACAATAGATGAAGGACGCAGACCTATACCAGTTTCACTAAACGTATCAAGAGCACATATATATGAACCGGATTTTGTAGAGAAGCTTATGAAGATAAAAGAAAAATATAATATTGATACGAAATTGATTGAACTTGAACTTACAGAAGGAACATTCTTAACAGATCAATATATGATACTTAAACTTATGAAAGAATTAAAAAAACTTGGGTTTAAGATATCAATAGATGATTTTGGCTCGGGATTCTCATCACTTAATATGTTAAAAGATCTTCCGATAGATGTACTAAAACTCGACAAAGAGTTTTTCCCTAAAGGAGATATGGACGAAAGAGTAAAGACTATATTCGTAAATGTTGTACGAATGACAAAAGAGCTTAATATAATACCACTTACAGAAGGTGTTGAGACAAAAGAACAAGCAGAATTCCTAAGAGAAGTTGGCTGTGTATTGGCACAGGGATATTACTATTCAAGACCACTTCCGGAAGCAGACTTTATAAAGTACTTAAGTGAACATGAGATTATAGAGATATAATGTCTGTTATCAGTTTTAGAATTATAAGAAAGTTTATCTGAACTTAAAAGAACTAATTATATATGGTAGATAAAAAAATGACAAAGATAATGACAAGTCTTTGTCATTTTTTTGGACTTTTACCTAGTATGAGAGAAAAAATGCAGGTTTTTTGTCAAATGTGTGAGAATTCTATATTGGAACCTGATACATTAGTATTAGGCATTTTAGATATAATTAAAGACATCATACTTGAGATCGTAAATGCATATATGTATAAAAGATAGTTAATAATTGACAATAAAGTCATTTAATTTTATAATTGTTAAGGTGTTACGAAATTAGATATAGATTAATATAAACAAAGGAGTTTTTTGATATGACAGTATATGACGAATTAGTTGAAAGAGGGCTTATAGCACAAGTAACAGATGAAGAAGAGATAAAAGAACTTGTTAATAATGGAAAAGCTGTATTCTATATTGGATTTGATCCAACAGCAGACAGTCTTCATGTTGGACACTTTATGGCATTATGTCTTATGAAGCGTCTTCAGATGGCAGGTAACAAACCAATAGCTCTTATTGGTGGTGGTACAGCAATGATTGGAGATCCATCAGGAAGAACAGATATGAGACAGATGATGACTAAAGAGACAATTGCACATAATGTAGAATGTTTCAAAAAGCAGATGTCAAGATTTATTGATTTCTCAGATGATAAAGCACTCTTGGTTAATAATGCAGATTGGTTAATGGAACTTAATTATGTTGACGTATTAAGAGAAGTCGGACCACATTTTAGTGTAAATAGAATGCTTACAGCAGAATGTTATAAGCAGAGAATGGAAAGAGGATTAAGTTTCCTTGAATTTAATTATATGATAATGCAAAGTTATGATTTCTTCGCATTATATCAGAAATATGGCTGTAATATGCAATTTGGTGGAGATGACCAGTGGAGCAATATGCTTGGTGGTACAGAATTAATCAGAAGAAAACTTGGCAAAAATGCATACGCAATGACAATTAATCTATTACTTAATTCAGAAGGTAAGAAGATGGGTAAGACTCAAAAAGGTGCTGTATGGCTTGATGCTGCCAAGACATCCCCATTCGAATTCTTCCAGTATTGGAGAAATGTTGCTGATAGCGATGTAATCAAATGTCTTAAGATGTTAACATTCTTACCATTAGAACAGATAAAAGAGATGGAAAGCTATGAAGGAAGCAAATTAAATGAAGCAAAAGAGATTTTAGCATTCGAACTTACAAAGCTTGTTCATGGTGAAGAAGAAGCAACAAAAGCTTTAGAAAGTGCCAAAGCATTATTTAGTGCAGGTAATGCAGCTAATATGCCAGAAGCAGAGATAACAGAAGACAATCTTACAGATGGAAGCATAGATATTATATCAATACTTGCTTTATCAGGACTTGTTCCATCAAAATCAGAAGGAAGAAGAGCTGTACAGCAGGGTGGTGTATCTGTTGATGGCGAGAAGATTGCAGATATAGCACAGTCATATACAGCCGAACAGTTAAAAGGCGACGGAATTATTGTAAAACGTGGTAAGAAGAACTTTAGAAAAGTATTTATGAAATAAGATAATTGTGTTTATGCGAAACTCATAGATAGATAGGTATTTTGGATTGCCAGAGTATAAATATAATCAACAAAAACACGCTTGCGCTAAGTGTACATCGTAGCGGTACTAAGTTTGTTGTAAGGCTTTGCCTTCCAACGCACTAAGTGCCGACGATT
>SAMEA104315435__coassemble_1057_pt1 | contig 13585 bp, 14 predicted proteins | sample SAMEA104315435__metabat2_low_PE_020 | metagenome-assembled genome bin SAMEA104315435 (sample SAMEA104315435) | gut metagenome | biome: Monkey gut; feature: monkey-associated habitat; material: faeces | place: China | collected 2013
TTCTAGTTTTTTAACTTTTTGTGTTTTGTTAATATTCTGATATTTATGATGCCAGGGTCAAAAGGTCTAAGCCCACATGAGCTTGCTCATAGGTGGGTGAAAGTTTAGGACTCGCACCGATATGAGCATAAAAGTGGGATGATAATCCTACGATATGCGAATATTTGGTAGGATTGTGGGAGTGCGTAACACGGAGCAACCCGTAGGCATCAAAGTCGGATGATAATCCTACGATATGCGAATATTTGGTAGGATTGTAAGAGTGCGTAGCACGGAGCAACCCATAGGCATCAAAGTCGGGGGCTTTTGACCCCGACATCATATTTGTTATTATAAGGAAAAAAATAAGGGAATCAAAATAACACATTATAACACAATTATAGCATAATTATGTTTAAGAAAGTCCGATTTATTGCTCAATTTTCGTATTCAAATTATATCATGTGACTTGTAACCAATTCAATAACAACTTTGGAATAGATGAGAAAAGTCCGAACTGTTTTACTCGGAAGCCTTGCAGTAAGAAAAGCACCTCCGAAGAGATGCTTTTAACTTAACGATTAGATGTTTCCTTTAAAAGTATGATATAAAATTCCATTTACAGTTTTATCAGTCTCAGTTTACCCATTATCATTTTTATATCGTGTGAAAATACTTCAATGCCCTGGCAATAGCTTCTTTCTTTTCCTTTGGGCACTTCGGCTATCTGACGTCATCTGACTTAGGCTTGTTATAATTCTCACGTTCTATGATTCCATACTTAGCCTTCACCTGTGCAATCATTCGCAGTCAAGTGAATGTGTGGTTATTTTGAAAACATTGTACTAGTATTGCATATTTTTAGTATTGTCTATCTCTCTCCAAGTTTTAAGTTAGGAATTGCGTTTAAGTCAAGTCCATGACGTGTTCCTTTTATATATTCATAGTATGCTGCTGCTCCTATCATGGCTGCATTGTCTGTGCATAGTATTGGTGATGGATGATAGAATTCTATATTGTTTTCTTTGCATCTTTTGCTTATCTCTTCACGAAGTGCTGTATTAGATGCAACTCCACCTGCTATTGCTATTTTGTCCATTCCAAATTCTTTTGCGGCTTTTATGGCTCTTGTTACCAGTGATTCTACTACCGCATTTTGAAATGATGCTACAAGATCTGGACGGTTTATCTCTATATTCTTCATCTCACATTGGTTTATATAGTTAAGAACTGCTGATTTTAAACCGCTAAAGCTGAAATCATAAGGTGCTCCTTCTATGTTAGCACGAGGAAATTCTATTGCGTGTTTATTACCATTCTTAGCTTCTTTGTCTATCTTTGGTCCTCCTGGATATCCTAGTCCTACTGCTCTTGCTACTTTGTCAAATGCTTCGCCTGCTGCGTCATCTCTTGTTCTTCCTAGTATCTCATATTCTCCATAGTCTTTTACTTTTACAAGATGTGTATGACCGCCTGAGACTACCAGACACATAAATGGTGGTTCTAGTTCTTTGTTTTCTATAAAGTTGGCACTTATATGCCCTTCTATATGATGTACACCAACTAATGGTTTGTCTGTTGCATACGCTATTGCTTTGGCTGCTGTAAGTCCTACTAAGAGTGCTCCTACAAGTCCAGGTCCATACGTTACACCTATTGCGTCTATATCATCTAGTGTTACTTTTGCTTCTTTTAATGCTTGTTCTATTACCTGATTTATAGCTTCCATGTGTTTTCTTGATGCTATCTCCGGTACTACACCTCCATATAGTGTATGTAGTGCTATCTGTGATGATATTACGTTAGATAGTACTTCTCTTCCATTTTTTACTACTGCTGCGGCTGTTTCGTCGCATGAACTTTCTATTGCAAGTATTAATGTATCTTTACTCATCTTTTATATCTGTAGCTTCGGATAATTGCCAGTACAATATCTTCCAGTTACCATTTTCATCCTTTCTAAGCATATATTTTTCATATGATTTTGTTGTTGTTGTATTATTCTCACGAACCCAGTATTCTGCATGCAGACTGGCATACTGTGCTCCATCTTTATCTGTCTGATATTCAACGGCTGCTGAACCGTCTACTTTAAAATCTTTGATTACACGACTTTTATCTTTGTATGATTTGATATCTGCTTTAAGATTTATCATGTATTCATCCATAGGGTTTTTCTCTAACAATTCATTATCCCATAATAGTCTTGCTTGTGACACAAGCTGTTCTAGCTGTTCGTCTGTGTATTTTTCGCTATAGTAGCATTTCATTATCTCGCTATATAGTTTTACAACTCCACTTGGTGTCTCAGGATATGTCGCATTTAGATCTCTTGCTATATATTCTGCAACAAGTGATTTTTCTTTTTGTGAATCTACAGGATCTGTGTTTACCGGTCTCTTGCTTAGATATATGTAATATCCTACTGCAAGAACTGCCAATATTGCAATTACTATAAGACTTTTGTATTTTTTCATAGAAATCCCTCCACAGTTTTTTTATTTTTCCTCGAATTCCAATGTTGTCATTCTTCCATTCTTACTTATCTTGGTATTCGGAAATATTTTTTTTACTTCATCTGCATATTCTTCCGGATGTACAAGTGACGGGCTGTAATGTGTAAGCCACATTTCTTTTGCATTTGCTTTTTTAGCTAATTCTGCTGCTTCATAGAATGTCATATGTTTGTATTCTACTGCTTTTGCTTCTTTTCCAGGTTCTCCATACATTCCTTCACATATAAATAGATCTGCATCTTTGGCATTCTCCCAAATCTGTGATACTGGTCTTGTGTCTGTACAATATGTAAGTTTTATTCCTTTTCTCTCTGGTCCAAGTATCATATCCTGTGTATATGTTTTGCCATTTTCTTCGATCACTGCACCTTTTTGCAGCTTACTCCACATACTTCGTGGTACTTCATTTTGTTCAGCTTTTTGTGGATCGAATTTGCCTGCTCTTGGAATCTTTATTGTATATCCATAGCATGTTACATTATGGTTTACTTTGAATGCTTCAAGTATATATCCATTTATGTTAAAACTTTTGGTTGGCTCTGTTATCTCGATACAGTTGATTTTAAATGGTAATTCTGGTGCTATAGCTCTTAAGCTGTTTACTACACGTTCTACTCCTTTTGGTCCTATTATTGTAAGTGGTTCTGTTCTCTCTGCATTACCGAGTGTAAGCAGAAGTCCTGGAAGACCGCTTACATGATCTGCGTGGAAGTGTGTAAAGCATATTACATCTATTGGTTTGAATGTAAGCCCTTTTTCTTTGATTGCTATCTGTGTTCCCTCTCCACAATCAATTAATATACTGCTTCCATTGTATCTTGCCAATAATGATGTAAGCCATCTGTTTGGCAATGGCATCATTCCACCTGTTCCTAATAAACAAACATCTAACATTGTTACCTCCTGTCCTTTAATATCCTTATTTTTTTATCGGCTAAAATATCTGCTCTGACAAGATAAGTTATATTCCTCTGCTCATCAGTATAGCGTCTTCGTCTGGCTTTGTATAAAAGTTCTTACGTTCTCCTATTACTTCAAAGCCTGTCTTTTCATAAAGTTTTTGTGCTTTTTCATTGCTTTTTCGTACTTCAAGAAATATTATCTCATCTTTGTTATCTCTTGCATACTGTATTACATATTCCATAAGGCTGTATGCTATTCCATGCCTTCTATATTCTTCACCAACAGCAATATTAGTTATATTAACTTCTTTGCATACAGTCATTATTCCGACATAGCCTGCTACTTTGCCTTCTTCTTCTGCCACAAAAAATGTCTGAAATTCATCGTCTAATGAATTGGCAAATGCTCCTTTTGACCATGGCAGTGAAAATGAGTCTTTTTCTATATTATATATTGTTTCTATGTCTTTTTCTTCCATTTTTCTAATTATTGCCATGTTTTAGTCTCTCGTTTCTCTCTCTTTCTGCCTGTGATACTCTTAAATAGTCCGGAAGAAATTCTGATGCGTTCTGGTAGTTGCCTTCGTTATACATCTTAAGTCCAAGTGCTGCAACGGATGCTGCTCTTGGCATATTACAATGTGATGGCGCAAATGTATATTCTACTTTACATTTTTCTTCTATTATATCTTTGTAACAGAATATTCCATCTCCAAGGAATGTTACTTTTCTTCCTGTCTGATTAAGTTCTTGTATTAGTTCTTCTATGTCTTGTGGTGTCTGTTCTTTTATTACTTTAAATTCGTTTTCATTTTCATATATTCCTGTATATACCTGATTACGTTTTGCATCCATTATTGGAACAATAAGTTCTTTTGTTCCATATAATTGAAATGCCATTCCTTCTAGTGTCTTTACATGTATAAGTGGAATATTTAAAGCAAATCCAAGTCCTTTTGCAAGTGCTCCTCCTATTCTTAGACCCGTGAATGAACCTGGTCCTCCTGATACTGCTATTGCATCTATGTCTTTTTTATCTATCTCTGACATCTTTATCATCTCATCTATCATAGGCAGTATTGTCTGTGAGTGTGTTTTTTTGTTGTTTATTGTATATTCACATATTATCTTCTCATCAGATATTATCGCTACTGATGCGACCATTGATGATGATTCTATTCCTAATACTAACATGTTTCCATCCTTCATTTTCTTTTTTATATATTTTTTTGCTGCTTTTTCAAATATAATTTGTTTCTATTTTTACTCTGTAACGGTAATTTTACGATAGTCAAAACCTTTTTCAAGGTCTTTTTCTATCGTTATTGTAACTGTCTCTTTTGGGAGTATCTCTTCTATAAGATTTCCCCATTCTATAAGGCAGGCACCGTCTCCGTAAAAATATTCTTCGTATCCTAGTTCATCCATCTCGCTGACATCTCCTATTCTGTATACATCGAAATGATACAGTGGTATTCTGCCTTCGTGATATTCCTGTATTATCGTAAATGTAGGACTGTTTATCGGTTCTTCTATTCCAAGTCCTTTGGCAAGTCCTTGTGTAAATACTGTTTTTCCAACTCCAAGGTCGCCAATAAGACAGTATACATCACCCGGTTTTAATTGTTCGCCAATTTCTTTTCCTATCGCAAATGTCTCTTCAGGTGAATATGATTCCTTTACCATTCGGTTTTCTCCTTTACTTTAATTTTACTGCTTCTTCTTTTACTGTCTGTTTTAATTGTTCTTTTACTGGTGCATATTGGTCTTTTAAACTTCCTTTTGGCCAGATATATGCTCTTACTCTTGTTACAAATACAAGTATGCTTCTTCTTGTCTCTACTACTTTGGTTACATCTGTAAGCAAAATCTCATTAGATACTTCGCCTTGTGATATTATTATCTTATCTTTTTGTAGTTCGTATGTAAGCGGTTTTTTAAACATTGGGTTTAGTACTACTTGTTTTACCGATTTTACAAATAGCATTATCGGATTAATTATTGTAAACAACAGTCCAAGTACAAGCACTACCATAAATTCAGTTGTACTAAAATCGCCAAACTTTACTGCTGCTAATATAAGCATTGCAACACTGAATATGAAACTTAGTTTACCTCCTATTGATGAGTAGTTATGGTACATCATAAAATTAAACATATCCATAACGCTTACTTTTACATCAAATTTTCTGTCCATTTCATTCCTCCATTATATTTTATGTACTCTCGGAATCTTCTTTAAACAAATACTTCTGGCTATATTTCCGATATGCTGCTTCCATTTTCTCGTCGTACACACCGTGTACGCACTGCGAAAATGTTATTGCATATCAAAAATTTATCTCAGAATTCTTCATTTAGAAGATTCCAAGAGTACATTTTTGTAATATAGTAGTTTTGCTTGTTGGTCTATATGCAAAATATCTATATATTTGTTTTGTCTTGTATTCTTCTTACAGTTTCATTGATAACTGTATTCTTCCTTTATTGATATCGACACTAAGTACTTTTACGTCTATTACATCGCCTACACTTACTACATCTAATGGATGGTTTATATAGCGTTCTGTCATCTGTGATATATGAACAAGACCGTCCTGGTGCACTCCGATGTCAACAAATGCTCCAAAGTCAATTACGTTTCTTACTGTTCCTTTTAGTATCATGCCTTCTTTTAAGTCTTTCATTTCAAGAACATCTGTTCTTAATATTGGTTTCGGCATCTCATCTCGTGGATCTCTTCCAGGTTTTTCAAGTTCTTTTACTATATCTTTTAATGTTATCTCACCAATTCCAAGTTTTTCTGCCATCTTAGGATAGTCTTTTATATTCTTTCTTAAGTCTTTAATGCCTTCTTTTCCTATGTTATCTATATCCATTCCAAGTTCTTTTAATAATGCTGTTGCTGCTTCATAGCTCTCTGGATGTACTCCAGTATAGTCAAGTGGATTCTCTCCATCTTTGATTCTCATAAATCCTGCACATTGTTCAAATGCTTTTGGTCCTAGTTTTGTTACTTTTAAAAGTTGTTTTCTGTTAGTAAATCTGCCATTTTCTTCTCTGTATGTTACAATATTCTTAGCAATAGCTTTTGATATTCCTGATACATATTCAAGTAATGAAGCTGATGCTGTATTTAAGTCTACACCAACGCTGTTAACACAGCTTTCTACAACTCCTGTAAGTGCTTCACCAAGTTTCTTCTGGTTCATATCATGCTGATATTGACCTACACCGATTGATTTTGGATCTATTTTTACAAGTTCTGCAAGTGGATCTTGTAGTCTTCTTGCTATTGATGCCGCACTTCTTTGTCCTACATCAAAATTAGGGAATTCTTCTGTTGCAAGTTTACTTGCTGAATATACACTTGCTCCTGCTTCGTTAACTATAATATATTGTACGTTTCTCTTGACTTCTTTTAGCATATCTACTATTACAAGTTCTGATTCTCTTGATGCTGTTCCATTACCTACTGATATAAGATCTATGCCATATTTATCAATAAGTGCTTCTACTGTATCTTTTGCTTCTCTTATCTTCTTCTCAGATGTTGGTGCTGTCGGATATACTACTACTGTATCTAATACTTTTCCTGTAGGATCTACTACTGCTAACTTACATCCTGTTCTAAAAGCAGGATCCCATCCTAGTACTACTTTACCTGCAATAGGCGGCTGCATAAGGAGTTGTTTTAAGTTCTTGCCAAATACTTTTATTGCACCGTCTTCTGCTCTCTCTGTAAGTGTATTTCTTATCTCTCGTTCAATTGATGGTGCTATAAGTCTGTCATAACTGTCTTTTACTGCTTTTTCTATAAGTTCATCTGTATATTTATTGGATTTTACAATACTCTTTTTAACAAGATAATCTAAGATTTTATCCTGTGGTGCTGTTACTTTTACTGTTATGAACTTTTCGCTTTCACCACGATTTATCGCTAATATTCTATGTCCCTGTATCTTTGTCAATGCTTCTTCAAATTCATAATACATCTCATATACAGATTCTTTTTTGTCATCTTTAGCTGTTGATGTTATCGTGCCTTCTTTCATTGTAAGTTCTCTTATTCTTGTTCTATAATCTGCATTGTCTGATATCATCTCTGCGATTATATCAAGTGCACCATCTATTGCTTCTTCGACTGATGATACTTCTTTTTCATCGTCTATATATTGCTTAGCTATATATTCTATAGGTCTGTCTGCTAATCCACCTATTATTATTCCTGCAAGTGGCTCTAAACCTTTTTCTTTAGCTATTATTGCTCTTGTTCTTCTCTTTGGTCTGAATGGTCTGTAAAGATCGTCTACAAGTACCATTGTCTCTGCTTTTTCTATCTGTTTTCGCAGTTCTTCTGTTAATGCTCCCTGATCTTCTATACTCTTTAACACTTGTTGTTTCTTATCTTCAAGACCTCTAAGATATCCTAGTCTCTCATTGAGATTACGAAGTACTTCATCATTAAGTGAGCCTGTCATCTCTTTTCTGTATCGTGAAATAAATGGAATTGTATTTCCTTCATCGATTAACTTTACTGCCGCTTCAACCTGCCATTTTTCTACCTGAAGTTCACTTGTAAGTGTCTTAATTATATCCATCTTATTCTCCTCTTCTATGTTCTTGTCTATTCATACATCTTAAACTTACTAGAGAGTATATATTACTTTCTATATATAGTTTTTAATGTATGCTTTGCAATTGTATTGCATCTAAATTACTACTTTTTTCATTATTCTATATTAGTACAACGTAAATTATAATTCAAATGAGTATTGTCTTCAAGCAAAACTTGTATACACTGCTTATTTCGATTTTTTAGGCAAATGCTTTTATTGTATATATTTGTCTTTTATGTTAGAATATCTGATACAGTGTTTTATTGTAACTGCAATTTTATGCAGAATATATTTTATACTCAGGGGGTATTTATAAATGGATTCGAATGATTTTAATTATGATTATAATAAGAACAATAACCAAAGTGGTGAACCTTATACTGATGCTTTTGCTATTGCATCTTTTTGCATGGGCATCTTCTCTATTCCTTGCTTATGCTGTACATATCTTGCTATAATCTCCGGTGTACTTGCGATTGTATTTGCTATAATATCTAAAAAGAGAAGTGGCAAAATGGTTGCTGTTGCTATTGCCGGTATGACTATCGGAATTGTTACAAGTATTCTTGGTATATTGCTTACAATCGTTGGCATATATCTTATGCAGACACCAGAATATCAGCAGCTGTATCAGGATATTATTAATCAGTATAAAATTTTTAAGAACAATGCCATATAATCAGAAATAAAAATAATCGGGCAGCTTTTTACTGTCCGATTATTTTTATTCCCATCTTTAATAACAAGATATTCCTTATTATCCAATTTATTAGTATTATTGTCATAATAAGATATACATACATAAGTCTGAATACCGGTTTTTTTATTCTATTATGCGTTGCATAACTAATTATGTATTGTAATAAATATCTGCATATTATTAATACTGTTACCGGGAGTGCAGGATATGCAATGAAGCTTCTTATTATATCTCCTTGTAAAAGATAGATTAAACTTCTTGTCCCTCCACATCCCGGACAATATATTCCAAAGTATGTATACAAAATACATGGTGGAACTAATTCTATTATCTTATTTATCAATGTAAAATATATCATCACTTGGTTGTATTACCTATTTACTAAAAAATCATTTCTTAGTTATTCGGATATATTAACTATCCTTCTATTCTTATCATATTGAGAATTCCATCTAAGCTCTGTGCCTTAGCTTTGTATGTTTCTTCTGACATTACTTTAGTAACTATACCGAATTCTCCTGTTACTCCTGGTACTTCTACAACTTTTACTTCGCCAAAAACTTCTTCGACTTCTTTTAATCTGTCTGATACATTACCACTTATTCTTACAAAATACTGTTTTTCTGATTTATCAATATGTGTAAGTTCAAGTTTCTTACTACTCCAGTTAGTCATAATATTTCTTCCTAAGTGTTTTACTGCATCAACAACATCACTTACTACAGCACTCGCTGTTGGAAGTTTACCAGCTCCTGCTCCTACGAACATTACATCTCCGATTACATTGCCTTTTATATATATTCCGTTGAGTACATCATTAACGCTGTAAAGTGGATGGTAAGAGTTAACCAATACTGGTGCTACCATAGCATAAAAGCTATCACCTGTCTTCTTGCTTGAAGCGAATAATTTGATTGATGAATCTAACTGTTTTGCATATTTGAAGTCAACGTCTGTTATCTTAGTGATTCCTTCTGTATAGATGTCTTCAAAGTCTACCTGATGTCCGAATGCAAGTGATGAGAGAATTGCAATCTTACGACATGCATCATATCCAAGTACATCTGCATCAGGATTTCTCTCTGCAAAACCTTTTGCCTGTGCTTCTTTTAAAACTGTATCAAAATCAAGTCCTTCTCTTCCCATCTTAGTTAAGATGTAATTGGTTGTTCCATTAAGTATACCTGTTATCTCCTGAATCTCATCAGCTGTAAGTGACTGATTAAGTGGTCTGATAATTGGAATTCCACCACCTACACTTGCTTCGAAAAGGAAGTTTATATTGTTCTGTTTTGCTATCTCAAGTAATTCTGCTCCATGTTTTGCAACAAGTTCTTTGTTAGATGTACATACACTCTTGCCTTTTAAAAGTGCTGCCTTTACAAATGTATATGCAGGTTCAACACCACCCATTACTTCTACTACAATCTTTATATCATCATCATTTAAAATCACATCAAAATCATGAACTATCTTGTGTTCAATTGGTGTTCCAGGAAAATCTCTTAAATCGAGAATGTATTTTACATTAATCTCTTCTCCTGCTCTCTTATTAATTACAGAACTGCCATTGATGTTAAGAACCTCAACAACACCTGAACCTACTGTACCATAACCTAATATTGCAATATTTACCATAATAATCTACTCCTTCGCTAGTATTTTTAAATAATGAACGCCTTCCAATTCCGTTATCTCATCAATCATCTTAGCAATGTCACCTGTAGTGGATAAAACTTCTACACTTAATGTTAAAGAGGCTATCCCATTAATTGGAATTGTCTGGTTAATTGTAAGCACATTTGCATGATACTCTGCAATTTTATTCAGTACAATGGATAAAAGTCCAGTTATATCATCCATCTGAAGTACAAATGTGAAGGTCCTGCCTTTAGTATTGTCGTTAAATTGAAATATATCGTCCTTGTATTTGTAAAAAGAACTTCTGCTTATGCCAACTCTATCAGTTGCATCCTGAACAGTAAGTACCTTTTCAGAATCTAAAAGTCGCTTAGCTTCTACTACTTTTAATAATATCTCTGGTAGAGCTTTTTGTTTAACTACATAGAATTTTTCTGTATCTGCCATATCATTTCATCCTTATTGTATGCTGTAGAAATACATTTGTTTTTCTTAGGAAGATACTAACATAATTTTCTAAAGTCTGCAACCTTTTTTTCGTAAAAAAAATAAGTTCTGCGTAATTGTATTCAATTAAATACATTCTAATAAGCAGAACTTATAATTATTCATTTTATTTTTTAATATTAAAGCATTAATACTTTACTCTTCAATAATTTTCGTAGCTTCTACATATTCCTGTTCTGTCAGAAGTTCATCAAGGTTAAGTATTACTATAAGATGTCCGTCTACGTTGGCTATCTTATCAATATAAGCTGTGTCTTTGCTTCTTACTATCGATGGTACATTATGTATATCTTCGTCTTCAATATTATCTATCTCCGCTACTGAGTCAACTTCAAGCGCAATGTTCATGTCTTTTGTCTTGATTACAATAAGTTTAGCAAGGTTTCTGTCTTTTACAGGTTCTAATCCAAATCTTTTTCTGATATCATAAACAGGAATTATATCTCCTCTCAGATTCAATATACCTTTTATACAGCTTAATGTATTAGGAATCCTTGTTACATCCTGTATATTCTCTATCGCATGTACTTTATTAATATCAACGCCATACTCTTCATCATTTAATTTGAAAACAACTGGTTTTATCGCCTGCATAATATACTATTCCTCCTTATTTCTGCCTATACTGTTCCACTTCAAATACGCACTAATAAAAGAGTCAATATTACCGTCTAAAACATTTGAAGCATTGCCACTCTCATATCCTGTTCTGTGATCTTTTACCATTGTATATGGCTGTAAGACATAAGATCTTATCTGACTTCCCCATCCTATATCTTTTATCTCACCTCTTATATCAGATATCTTTTCGGCATTTTCCTGCTTCTTCAACAGATATAATTTTGCCTTTAACATCTGCATTGCTTTTGCTTTGTTCTGATGCTGTGAACGTTCATTTTGACACTGTACTACTATGTTCGTAGGAATATGTGTAATTCTGATTGCTGATGATGTCTTGTTGATATGCTGACCACCTGCTCCACTTGAGCGATATACGTCTATTCTTAAATCTTCTTCTGCTATATCAATATCAAGATCTTCTTCAATATCCGGCATCACATCACAAGATACAAATGATGTCTGTCTCTTTCCTGCAGCATTAAATGGTGATATTCTTACAAGTCTGTGTACACCTTTTTCAGATTTTAAATATCCAAATGCATTCTCACCATTAATCTGTATTGTCACTGACTTTATTCCTGCTTCATCACCATCAAGGTAATCTAATATCTCAGTCGTAAATCCTTTTTGTTCAGCCCATCTTGTATACATTCTAAGTAACATTGATGCCCAGTCGCATGATTCTGTTCCACCTGCACCGGCATTAAGTCTTAAAATTGCATTGTTTTTATCATATTCTTCTGATAAAAGTGTCTGAATTCGCATCTTATCAAAGGCCTTAACAAATTCTGCAACCATCTCATCTACTTCTGGTATTATCTCAGGATCATTCTCCTCGTAACCCAGTTCTATAAGTGTCTTTGCATCTTCATATAATGACATAACAGCATTAAAGTCTTCAAACGAAGACTTTAATGCTTTTAGTTCTTTCATTGAGTTTTGGGATTTGTCCATGTCATCCCAAAATCCCGGTTCTTCCATATTGGCTTCTATCTCTTCGATTCTCTTTTTCTTATTATCAAGATCAAGTGAATCTTTTATCTCCTTTAATGGAGTCTCGTAGTTATTTAGAGTGGTCTTAAACCCGTCTAATTCTACCATTTTTTCACCTACTTCTATTTTCTTCCACAGCAGTTTTTATATTTTAAACCACTTCCGCATGGACATGGATCATTAGGATAAACTTTGTCTTCATCACGTTTTACAGGTTCTTTTACTGATGAATCGTCTTTGTTAGTTCCTGTAACCTTTGCCACCTGCTCTCTTTCAATCTTCTCTTCAACATGTACATGCATAAGAAGTTTGACTGTGTCTTCCTTAATATTCTGTGTCATTGCATCAAACATATCAAATCCACTGATTCTGAATTCTACAAGTGGATCTCTCTGTCCATAAGCCTGAAGTCCGATACCCTGACGTAACTGTTCCATATCATCGATATGATCCATCCATTTTCTGTCTATTACTTTAAGAAGTATTACTCGCTCTAATTCTCTTAACTGTTCTGGTTCTGGGAATTCAGCTTCTTTTGCTTCATACATCTTAACTGCTTTTTCTTTTAATAACTGTTTTAATTCATTCTTACTCTTAGCTTCAACTTCTGCTGTTATTGGTTCAAGTGGAATGATTGGCAATAATAATTGATTAAGTTCTTCAAAATTCCAGTCTTCTTTGTGCTGGTCTTCACCAATACTCATATCAACTTTTGCTTCAACAATATCTGTGATCATGCTGTAGATATTGTCTCTCATACTCTCGCCATCAAGAACTCTTCTTCTCTCTTCGTAGATAATCTCTCTTTGTTCGTTATTTACCTGATCATATTCAAGAAGGTTCTTTCTTATGCCATAGTTATTAGTCTCTATCTTTCTCTGTGCTTTTTCTATCGCATTAGATAACATCTTGTGTTCAAGTGGCTCGTTCTCTGGAACTCCAAGCGCATTAAATGCCTGTAACATCTTATCTGAACCAAAAAGTCTCAGAAGATCATCTTCAAGTGATATGTAGAATCTTGATTCACCTGGATCTCCCTGACGTCCTGCTCGACCTCTTAACTGGTTATCGATACGTCTTGATTCATGTCTCTCTGTACCAATAATC
>SAMEA104315435__coassemble_1086_pt1 | contig 13188 bp, 10 predicted proteins | sample SAMEA104315435__metabat2_low_PE_020 | metagenome-assembled genome bin SAMEA104315435 (sample SAMEA104315435) | gut metagenome | biome: Monkey gut; feature: monkey-associated habitat; material: faeces | place: China | collected 2013
TGAGAGAGAAACAGAGAAACCTACAGCAGAAGAGCCTACTACTCAGAGAAAACCAGCAGAAGAACCTACTACTAAGAAGCAGGAAGTTACAACAGAAGAGCCTACTACTAAGAAACAGGAGGCTACAACAGAAGAGCCTACTACTAAGAAGCAGGAGCAGACAACAGAGGAAGTAACCACTAAGGCTACTGAACCTGAGACAACAACAGAAGAACCTACAACAGAAAAAGCAACAACATCAAATAGCACAGACAAAGATGTAGCCGAAGTAAGAGCGATTATGAAACAGATGATTCTTACAGGCGATATGACTAAACATGATGTATCAAAATACAATTTCAAGTTCCAGCAGTATGATGCAATATGGACAGATCTTGTTAATAACGAATGTTATCTTGCGGCACATTCATATTATATGTCATTCTTATCAGTTGTAAAAGATTCCAATGGTAAGATACAGCAGATATACATATATGGAGCAGATGCAGAATTTAAGGCAAGATATGAAAGAGTAAAAGCTAATGTTGCCAATGCAATGGCAGGAATTGATCCTAGAATGTCAGATCTTGAAAAAGCATTATATTTACATGATTATATTGACACACATGTATATTATAAGATGGTAGGAGACAGGACATATTATTCAGGAAGTGCATTAGGTGATGGATATGCAGTATGTAGTGGATATGATGCCGCATACAGAGTACTTCTTCATGAAGCAGGAATAGAGTCAGCAGTACAGTCAAGTACACCAATGAATCATGCGTGGACATATATAAAACTTAATGGACAGTGGTATCATGCAGATTCAACATGGGATGACAACAGAGATGGATATGAGACAATTCATACATGGTTCATACGTAATGACAGTGAATTCACATCATCATCTGCAACACCTAAACCTCACCATAGCTGGTACTCATCAATGGTAAGTGAGAAGTCAACATCAACAGCATATACTAATTGGTTTGTTCATGATGTAAAAGGTGCTATGTATTATAGTAATCGTTACTGGTACTATAGAGATGTTAACACTAATTCAATTAAGTGTGCACTTATAGATGGCAGTGAGATGACAACTGTAATAGATGGAAGTGCTATTAATAAGAAAGTAACAATTGTATCTGTAAAAAATGGTCTTTTGACATACAAAATCGGAGATACAACTTACACAAAAACAGTTAAATAACAAAAAATGATAAAAAGTATCGGAAAGTATTACTTAAAAGTAGTACTAACCGATACTTTTTTACTATATCTTTTATTAAATACCTGTGCTAAGATATAATGAATAGTTATAAAGGAGAGGTTGTATTAATGGGCAGTAATGTGGATGAAAAGATATCGGTTATAATACCGGTCTATAATACAAAAGAATATCTTGAAAAATGTGTAAGTTCAGTAACAAGTCAGACATATAAGAATCTTGAGATATTTCTTGTAGACGATGGCTCTACAGATGGAAGTGATAAGTTATGTGACAGATTAGCACAGGATGATTCAAGAATAAGAGTTATACATAAAGCTAATAGTGGAGCATCAGATGCGAGAAATGCAGCACTTGATGTAGCAACAGGCGAGATAATTACATTCGTTGACAGTGATGATTATATAGATGATAACATGTATGAAGAACTTATGAAGCTTATGAGAGAATATGATGCAGATATAGTAAGTTGTGCTTATCGTGCCATTAATGGAGATGATATACAGGAATATACAGATGATTCAGTAACAGTATTCAAAGATAAGGAGATGTTTGCTGAATATATAAGACCTACAAAAGGATGTATGCCATCACCTGCAGTATGGAATAAGATATATAAGAGACATATATTTGACGGATTAAGATTCATAAAAGGAAGAATATATGAAGACAAAGATATGAGCTGTCAGGTACTATCAAGATGTAAAACAGGTGTGTTCGTAAGTCATGCATATTACAACTATATATATAGACAAAAGAGTGCCTCACATCTTCCTATGAATGTAAAGAGTGCAGATGATTTTGTATATATGTACAGAATACAGCTTGATATGGTTAAAAAATATCTTGATGAGAAGACATATACCAGATGTATGGAGATATATTATATGTTGCTTCTTGACAGTTTTTGCAGAGTATATAAGAGAGACAAAGCAGCAAGAGAACTTCTTGCTACAGAGATGAGAAGAGTTAAGAGTGAAGCAAAACCAGCAGTTATTGCTAAGAAAAGCGATATGCCAAAGAGAGATTTTAATCTTATAATGAAGTCTTTTAGTTCACCTTATCTATATTATTATATGAATAAGATAGATAATAAGTTACATCGATAGAATATATCTCTTATATAAGATGATAATAATTAAGAATATAATATAGCACATACTGAATGTCTATATAGAGATTAAAAACGGAATGTAGCGCAGCTAGATTGCTCTATTTATATGTAAATATATCTATATGAGAGCAATTAAGTATAAAATGTAATAAAGTTAAGAAAGAGGAATAAGAATGTCAGCAATATGGGGAATAATTGATTTTGACAAGAAGATTATTACAGAAGATGAAGGGCATAGAATGAGAAAATCATTCGACAGATGTATAATAGATAGATATGAAGAAAGCTGTCAGGATAATGTATATATGGGATGTGGAATTCAGTATTTTACACCTGAAGCTAAGAATGAGACGTTACCAATAATAGAAGATGGAGTATACTTTGATGCAGATGTCGTAATAGACAACAGAGAAGAACTTATGACAAAATTGTCAATAAGTGATAAGTCAATTACAGATGGAAGATTACTCTATGAGATGTATAAGCGATATGGTAAAGATTCGCTTGATATGATGCGTGGAGCTTATGCATTCGTATATTATGACAGTAAGAATGGACAGGCAGATGTCGCAATAGACTGTACAGGAGAGAGAGTTGTATATTATAAAAGAGATGGCAGCAGATTATACTATTCATCACTTATAGAACCACTTAGAGATACAGAGACTAAGAGTGATATTAATGGAGAATGGCTTACAGATTTCTTATCAATGGATCACTTGTATATGGTATGTGAGACAGAGAATACACCTATCAGTAATGTATTTCGAATTGCACCTGCACAGGTAGTTACATTTACTAAGAAATCAATAGATAAAAAGACTTACTGGAATCCTGGTAAGAATATAAAAGTAAAAGATTATAAGACAGATGAAGAATATAAGAGAGAATTCCTTGATATATTCACAGATGCTGTAAAATGTATGATAAGAAGTGAAGATGAGATATCTGTTATGTTAAGTGGTGGACTTGACTCAACAGCAGTTGTATCAGTTGCAGCACCATATCTAAAAGAACAAGGAAGAAGAATACATTCATATACATCAGTTCCCGAAAAAGGTCTAAAGAGCAATGATGGCGGATATGATATTAATGATGAGACAGAATATGTTAAATCAACAGCGAAGTATTTTGGCAATATCGATACTACATTTGTCGATATGCCGGGAATGAATGCATGGGACTATAGAAGTGATGAACTACGCAAGATGGAGATGCCATATAAGTCAGTACAGAATCTTTTGTGGATATGTGAGTCTATGCGTCAGGCATATAGTAACGGTTCAAGAGTTGTACTTAATGGTTCATTTGGTAATACAACAATATCATTTGGTGATTTGACATTATATATGAATCAGTTATATAAGGAACATAGATATATTAAGTTATTAAAAGAACTTACAGCATTCCAGTCAACATTTGGCTATAGTAGAAAATATGCATTAAAGCAGATAATAAAAGATAATAAAAAAGAGATAGTGCTTAATGAATCAGAAGATATGCTTGGACATTCTTATGTAAGGATAGAAGCAGTTAGAAAATATGGTTCATGCAAGCGACTTGGACAGATGACATATAATATGGAAAAATCATTTGTTAATATGGATGAGTATAGAAAATCTATGATAGATTATAAAGCATTCAGACAGATTGGTGAAACCGGAATGAAACATTCTCTTGCAACAGGTGTATTGTTAAGAGATCCTACAAGAGATAAGCGAGTCGTAGAATTCTGTGTAAGCCTTCCAATATCGCAATATGTTAAGAATGGCGAAGACAGAAGACTTGCAAGTGTATATATGAGCGATATGATGCCACCAAAAGTTATAAAGTCAACACAAAAAGGAAAACAAAGTGCAGATCTTAAAGAGAGATGTGTCAGAGAATCAGATAGGATAATTAAGGAATGGCTAGAGATATACAGAGCTAATATGAATAATGAATTCGTAGACTGTGCCAAAGCAATATCTGAATTAGAGAACATACAGACACTCAATGATATAAGAGAATATGACATAGTAAGGCACATATATACATTAAGTGTTATAGAATATGTGAATAATATAAGAAGAACATTATAAGAAGAATAATGTAAGGCGGAGAATACTATAAAAGTTATTATCGGCATAAAAAATGAAAAAATTATAGCGAAAAATTACAAAACTGCAAGAAATGTTGATTTTATGTAAATTAGAATCTATACTAACAGAGTACTTAGGTACTAAAACAGGAAAAGAGGTAATTTACAATGAAAAAAACATGGGAAGTTCCTTCAATGGAAGAATTAAACATCAACACAACAGCTAACGGTCTTAGACCAAACGATAACTTCGATGATGTATGGGTACAGATCAACGGATTATGGTACAGACCAGGTGATGGTAAGACATCAGATAAATAATTTTGATGTTCCTAGGAGTCATGCAGTTTTGCATGGCTCTTTTTTTGTAGGCTGTGACATTGTCGGGATACTTATAGTGGCTCATAGAGTGAATAGCTATAATACATAAGTAATGAGTAGAAATAAGTGATAACAAGTGGGAGGAAAATAAGTGTATTATTATAGAATATTTGGTCTGAATGTATGTTCAGATCTTGAGATTACAGAAGCAAAAGAGATAGATAAGACTGATAATATCGATCTTAATATACATTATGAAGAGATGAAGAGCGAGTATATACAAGAGACAGAAGCAGAACTTAAAAAAGACTTTGGATGTATATTCGGATATGGTAAGACAGAGACATTCATACGTTATGTGCATCAGGGAGCATTTTTTATAAGAAATGGCAATGAGATAACATATAATATTAAGCCGGATGCCAGTATGAATTATGTTAAACAGATAATATTATGCTTTACAATGTCGGCAGCACTTGCACAGAGACAGATTCCTGTTATGCATGGAAGTGGAGTTGTAATTAATGACAAAGCGTATGTTATAAGTGGAGATAGTGGAGCAGGTAAGTCAACACTTACAGCTGAACTCCTTAACAATGGAGCAGGTTTTATGTCGGATGATATGGTAGCACTTGATATTACTGGTGAACAGATAAAAGCGATACCATCATTCCCACTTAGAAAGCTGTGTCCTGATGCAGTTGAACAGTTTGGATATAAAAAAGAAGATATAATATATCTTCCTGATGCAGGCAAAGAAAAATATGCAATAAGAATTCCTGATGAAGAATATACAGATACTAAAAAAGTACTTGGCGGTATAGTAGTAGTGTCAGTAGGTGATTGCGATGAACCAGTACTCACTGATAATATATACAGATCAGATGCGTATGCTGATATGGGATATGATAGAGAACTGTTAAATTCATGTATGGCAATTATACAATCAGTTCCAATATATAGACTTGTAAGACCAAGAGATAAGATGACAGTAAAAGAGCAAGTAGAAGTACTATTTAAGAATTTGTAAAAATGTGGTACTAAAGTTTGATTTACAAAGTATTTTGCTTATAGTACTATTAAAATCTAAATAGATAAATGCTTTATTAAAAGGTGGTAAAAATGAGGGAAAATGACAGACAATTCTTACGCATGATAGACAAGATGATAACTGGAGATTTACAGCAAGAAGACTTATTTAGAGATACGAATTGGGGCGAGATGTTTGCATTAGCACATAATAATAGTATGGAATCAATTCTTTTTGATGTTGCAGACAGTCAGAGAGGTATGGATAATGAGTTAAGAGCGCAGTGGAGCCGATTCCGCATGTTAACTCTTATTAGTGAAAAACAGAAACTTTTTTCGCTTCAGCTAGTACTTGATAAGGCAAAAGAGAAGAATATTGAATTCACAATTTTTAAAGGATGTATACTTGCAGATCTATATCCTGTATATGCACTTAGAACATCAAGTGATACAGATATACTTATAAGCCGAGAAGATGAAGAAGCTGCAATTGGCATATTTAAAGAATGTGGATATGAATTTAACGAGGAACATTCAAAAGGAAATGTATATATATTCTATAATCCACAATATAAGCATATGGTTGAATTACATTTTAGCTTATATGAAGATTATGAAGGTGCTAAGATTGAGACGCTTAAGAAGATGGAACTTGATAGGAAAGAGAGCCGAGTTCATATTAATGCATGTGGCATAGAAGTTACAACACTTGGATATGAAGAACATCTTATATATCAGTTATTTCATATAATTAAGCACTTTACTGTTGAGGGAGTTGGAATAAGATATCTTTCAGATATAACACTATACATTAACAGATATTTTGATAAGATAGATTTCAAAGATTTTTGGAACAAGATGAAAAAGCTTGGCTATACAGTATTTTGTGAGAAGTTTTTCGCAATATGTGTAGATAATCTTGGCATGGACAAGAGAGTATTTGATGATCATAGATGTGATGTTAAAGAGCAGGACTACATTTTACTCCTTGAAGACTTATTATGTAAAGGTAATATTGATTCAGATAGAGAAGCTTCATGGCAGATACTTGGAATTATGACACCTTATCTTGTTGGTAATGAGAGAGTAAGTGATAATAAGTTAATGAGAAAGATGCAGGTTCTTTTTCCATCAGCAGATAATCTTCCTGATGAGTTTGCTTATGCAAAGCGTCATAAGTGGTTACTTCCTATAGCATGGATACATAAGTGTATAAGATATGTGATAAGAAGAACCAAGCATGCGGATGCATGGTATACACCTAATCAGAAACTTAGTGCAGCAGAATACAGACTTGCACTTGTGAAAGACACAGGACTTACAGGAGATAGATAATATGAGAATAATCAGACGTATATATAATTTTATGAAATATAATAAGAACAAAAGACTTTGCATAAGAGCTACCATATTGTCATTATATTATAATATATATATCAAGGTTGTTCCAATGGAGAAGGCGAAAAAACATTTTGGAAAAGCCGGAGTTGAGAGTGATTATGAAGATACAACGGAGAATATATTAAGAGGAATGAGACTATCCCATGTTGTGGATGCTGTATGTACAAAGGTCCCATGGGATTGCAAGTGCCTTGTAAGAGCACTTACAATAAGAACACTCTTAAAACGAGATAAGATAGATTCAACTATGTATCTTGGAATCAAGAGGGATGAGAATGGTAAGCTTGATGCTCATGCATGGGTAAGATGTGCGAAGTTCTATCTCTCTGGTGGTAATGGTGCAACTTATGCTGTTGTAGGTAAGTTTATGTAATGTTTATCATTGACTGGCTGTTTTTTAGCAAGTTAGAATAATTGAATAATGTTTAAGAATGCAGATGTAATATTCTATCTGCATATCGTTAGTTAAAGTATATAACAAAAAAGAGTTCATAGATAATTCATTAAGTGAATAATCTATGAACTTTTTCTTTATTTTATTAATAAAATAGTATTGTAATATTAAATTTATCTAACGCAGATAAAAAATGTAATATAAAAGTCTCAAGGATCGATAACCTAATAGAATAAAGGAAAATGGCAAACCGTTTGAAAGAGCGGGACGCAAAGCTGAGAACCTAAAACACATAAATAAGCAACGGGATGTGTCAAGGCAGTCTGGCTACCCAAATATTAGAAGTACCATAATGGGTTTTTCTTTGCTTTTCATTATTAAGTCGGCTAATAATAGCCGCAGGAAAGGAGAATATATATGAGTGGAAAGTTAAGGAAATTCTGGGTAAATGTGTGTGCATTGGTATTAGTTGTTACATTGGTAATTAATCCTAATATGATGAGCAATGTACGTGCAGAGGATACATTTACACCAATTAAGACAGTTTTTTATGTATTAAACAGAGGTTATGAGAGACCATTTGGAACGACATCACAGAAACAGGCTAAGTATACTAAAGTTGGCGAAGGATATATCAAATATGCTATAAATATCAGCGAAGATGATAGTGCAGTAGCAGATAATATCTACATAGAGCCGGATTCATCTAATATAATAGAAGATGATGAGAAGATAGTATGGTATGTCTGTAAGAAAGAATCAGACGGATGGCATATAGATGGTGAGATTGTAAGTAAGGAAACTGATGATGCGGTTATAGAAACTGCAACAGAGATTACTACAAGTAAACAACCAGAGACATCGACAGTAGAAGAAGAGACAGAACCATCTAATGGTGAATTAGAGGCAGAGACAACAGATATTAGTAAGAGCCTTATAACTGCACATTTTGCAGTATTAAAAGATGGATATACAAGACCGTCAGAAGCAAAATCCGATAAACAGTATAAGTATATAAAAGTTGGAGACGGTAAGATATATAAAGAGATAACAATATCTAATGATGATAAAGCAGTACTAGCCAATATCGCAAAAGTTCCGGATCTTACAGATTATATTCCGGAAGGTAAAACAGTAGTATGGTATGTCTGCAAGAAAGAAGCAGATGGCTGGCATATAGATGGCGAGATAGTCGAGAAAGAAGCAGAGACTAGTGTTACAGAAACAGAAGCATCAACTACAGAAGCAGTAACCAAAGGAACTGATACATCGACTATAGAAACTAGTACAACAAAAGAGACAGAACCAGTTACAACAAAACCGGTAATAAAAGAGACAGAACCAGTTACAACAGAAGAAGTAACAAAAGCGACAGAGACAGTCACAACAGAAGAAGTAACAAAAGCGACAGAACCAGTTACAACAGAAGAAGTAACAAAAGTAACAGAGACAGAGCCTACTACAACAAAAGCACTCACAACAGCACATTTTGCAGTTCTAAAAGATGGATATACAAGACCATCAGAAGCAAAATCAGATAAACAATATAAGTATATAAAAGTCGGAGATGGCAAAATATATGATGCAGTTAAGATAGAAAAGAATGATGCAGCAGTGCTTGCTAATATCGCAAAAGTTCCGGATCTTACAGATTATATACCAGAAGGTAAAACAGTAGTATGGTATGTCTGCAAGAAGGAAGCAGATGGCTGGCATATAGATGGTGAGATAGTAGAAGATGAGAAGATAACTGAAGAAGTTACAACCAAGGAAACAGAAGAAGAGACAACAGAGGAAGAGACAATTAAGGCAACAAAACCAGAGCCAACAGAAGAAGAGACAACTAAGGAAGAGACAACCAAGGAAACAGAAGAAGAGACAACAGAGGAAGAAACAATTAAGGCAACAAGACCAGAACCAACAGAAGAAGAGACAACTAAGGAAGAGACAACAACAGAGGAAGAGACAACAGAAGTTCAAAAGAGTAATGAAGAGTTACTTCGTGAAGAGATGTATCAGATGTTAATAACAGGTGATACATCAGAACATGATATATCGAAGTATCATTTTACATATATTCAGATGGATAAGATATGGGAGAAGATGGTTGCAGCAGAAGGATATATTGCAAAACATGCAACTGGAATGGCATATCTTAATGTTACAAGGAATTCAGATAATACAATAAAGACAATATATTTTGAGAATATGGACAGTGATTTTGTTAATCGTTATAACAGAATGTTAACAGCGATTAATGAGATAAAAGCAGCAACATCAGATCCTACAATGACAGATCTTGACAGAATTATGTATGTACATGACTATCTTGTTGAGAGAGCGACATTTAAGGAAACCGGTTTCATATCTCATACAGCAGGTGGAGCATTAGGAGATGGACTCGCAGTATGTCAGGGATATACAGATGCACTTCAGGTAGTATTCCATGAGATTGGAATTGATACCTATTATGTAACAAGTAATGCAATGAATCATGCATGGATATATGTAAGGCTTGATGGAGAATTATATAATATCGATGCAACATGGGATGACGGCAAAGAATATAATGGTGGAATATCAAGAATGTATATGCTAAGAAGTGATTCAGAATATTATGGCGGATTAAAACATTATAGCTGGAATGTATATGGAACAGATGAAAAAGCAACATCGGGCAAATATTACAAATGGTTTGTGCATGATATTGAAGGCAAGATGAGATATTATAACGGATATTGGTACTATGTTGATACGACTGCTAATTCAATTATTAAAGCTAAATCTGATGGCAGTGAGATGATAACAGTGCTTGATGGAAGCAAACTTAATACACTTACAATAGATGACATAACAGATGGCAGACTTAAGTATTTTGTAGGAAATATAGAGATGACAATGCCACTTAATTAAAATTAGCAGATAGTATGAATATTGACTGAATTGTATGTAAGATATAATAAAATTTTTATAAAAAAGATAAAAAAAGTATAATAAAAAACATAACAATGTCTCAATAAAAAGTTGACTTATAGTGCGATAAGTGATAAGATAAAACAGTAATAACACTGAGTGTTATAAGTAATATGAAAGAGGGTAATACTAATGAAAAAGACATGGGAAGCACCAGTAATGGAAGAACTTCAGATTAATGCAACAGCTAACGGAAAGGCACCAAGCGACAACTTTGATGACGTATGGGTTCAGATTGGCGAAAAGTGGTACAGACCAGGCGATGGCGCTGTATCAGAAGCTAAATAATCTTAGACAGAATTAATAATACTAGACATTTAACAACAAAAACAGAGTCATGGCAGATATGAATAACATATCACCATGGCTCTTTTTGATAATGTATCAAATGCTATAGGTTGTGAGTGGGTTAAGGTTTTGGCACTTTGTCAAGAGTTGGGGTAAATTTTTGAAAGTTCAAATTTGGCTCTTTGTCAAGAGCGAATGTAAAATGTTTTTATTAAGATTATGTATAACATAAGTAAGTTAAGTTAATCTAATCTAATACTAAAGCAAAAGAACGTGCAATGTATATTGATGAAAAAGGTTGAAAAGAGACATATTTTGATAAAAAACTAAGTCAATTAATATTAGTATCCATTAAAATGTAGGCAGATAGCTTTGATTTGTAATATTTTATCTATGAAAAGAAAAAAATATTACAAAATTGCAATAATTACTGACTTTCATAATATATTATGATAATATAAGCGAGTAGTTAAATAAAATATTCAAGAGAGAGAAGGTAATTATAATGAGAAAGACATGGGAAGCACCAGTAATGGAAGAACTTGTAATTAATGCAACAGCTAACGGACTTGCACCAAATGATAACTTTGATGGCGTATGGGTTCAGATTAATGGTAAATATTACAGACCAGGCGATGGAAGAATTTCAGACAAATAGTAATAACTAAGTAGAGTCGTGGAAGTATCGTAAGATACTTTCATGGCTCTTTTTTCTTGATCTTTTTTACTATATAACGTATACTAAAAAAGTTGTACAATGTGAGTTATAATATATAAATAAGGGTAATTAAGATGAATAAGGAAAAGAAGATTTTTTTAGATATATTAAAGTGTCTTGTCAATAATTCGAGATTCGGACTTAATGATAAGATTGAGGTAGATGCTAAGGCAGCTGACATTAACAGACTCTATGATTATGCAGTAAGAAGTAAGCTAATCTGTGCGACATTTGATGCTATCAGATTTGTTAATGCCAACGATAATCCAATATATAGGATATGGCAAAAGTATGCTTTTGAATTCGGGTTAAAACAGATTAACAGGAATAATGCGACTAATAAGATATTAGAAGCAGCCAAGACAGAGAATACAAAGGCAGTTGTATTCAAAGGAATGGTGCTTGCACAATTATATAGAACGCCTGAACTTCGTGTATCTAGCGATACAGATATTCTTACTGACAGAGAGAATGAAGATAAGATGGTGTCAGTGCTTGAGAGACTAGGATATGTTAAGCTTGTTGATAAATCCAAAGATGAGGTATACAATTATTACAATGAAGAGTTTTCGCATCTTGTTGAATTACATTTTTGTCTGTGGGAAGATTTTAAAGGTGAACGTATGGAGATTCTTAACAGCCTGAAACTTGACACGAGAACAGAAGATGTGATGATTAACGGAATAGAAGTAACAACGCTTACTACAGAAGCACATCTTGTATATATGATGTTTCATCTTGTAAAGCATTATATATTAGAAGGAGCTAACTTAAAGTTCTTATTTGATATGGCACTTTTTATTAATCGATATTATGATGAGATTGATTGGAAGTTCTTTGAAGAGAGCATGGAAAGACTTTCATATATAGAATTTGCCAATAGTATATTCTATATAATGGTGAATTATATGGGACTTAGAGATGATGCTATGAGTCATGTTAAGTTAAGTAAAAGCAAAGAGACAGAGACAATAGAACATAGTATAACTGATACAATAGAAGTTATACTTGATGATTTGTTAAAAGGTGGCGTTCGTGGTGATGGCAGCAGCAGCTTTCAGATGCTTGGAATAATGACGCCATATCTTACCGGAGAGACTGATAATGATAGTGATAATGGATTAAAGCGTAAGCTTTCAATAATATTTCCATCAGTTAAAAGACTTGATGCTAAGAGATTCTGGTATGCTAAGAAGATACCACTTCTTCTGCCTGTTGCATGGGTTCATAAGTGGCTTAATTTTATATTTTACAAGATCAGACATCATAATGGAACATATTCAGCAAGTGAGAAGTTAAGAGCAGCAGACAAAAGAATAACATTATTAAAGGACAGCGGACTTTTGAAATAGAAAGCTAAAAGAAGAGAGATATAAAGAGGAATATATTATGAATGATAACAGATTAAGTTATTATGAGAAGATCTATCTTATAGGTATTTCAATAATAACATTTAAGATAACATTAGACTCATCAGCTATAATATCATGGCCAGGAGCAATTGATAACTTGATAATAGCAGCATATCTTGTATGTATGATATATAAGGTATTGCATCAGACATATTCGCCATATACGATTGTATTATATGCACTTTTGGGCGTATTGTGTCTATATACATGTAAGAGTGCAGATAATTTTTATCTGGTATTTACGTATT
>SAMEA104315435__coassemble_1089_pt1 | contig 13182 bp, 11 predicted proteins | sample SAMEA104315435__metabat2_low_PE_020 | metagenome-assembled genome bin SAMEA104315435 (sample SAMEA104315435) | gut metagenome | biome: Monkey gut; feature: monkey-associated habitat; material: faeces | place: China | collected 2013
GTTCCCTTGTGCAAATGTATAATGACCGTCATATCCTTCAGGATAAGCTGTATTATATCCAAGATAATCTATACCATCCTGTATACATTCTGCACTTGTATATGCATTATGTGGTGCTTTTCGATCGCTCGTTCTATAATATGCTACATTACCGACTGATTCAAGTCCACTTATATTATCAATCTCAGAACTATTAAGCAATGGAAGTGCATATTCACATTGTCCATAATGAGCATATATTGCATCAAACTCTCTTGCAAAATATACATAATATGTTCTTGCACTTCTTACTGATCCTATCTTATCAAGATCATCATAATTCTCAAAGATTCCCATAAGTCTTGTAAGTCCACCTTCAACAGGTGCTTCATATACAACACCGGCACGACTTATACCTGTCTGTGGAATTGCATCAATTATATTATTAAGCATAATTGCAACCGGTCTTCTGTTTCCCTGACCTTCGTTTATAAGCTCTCCGGTAAGATAACTTCTCATCATGCCTTCCGGTATATAATATGGATCAACTGTCTCAGGTTCTGTTACTGCTTCTGTCTGTGTAGCAGGTTCTGTCAACGGTTCAAGTGATACATCTTCGACAACTGAAGTCACCTCAGGTGTCTCTGTTTTGTTACCACAGCCTGATAATGCTAAGGCTGAACTTAATGTTATTATAGATAATAATACCTTTTTTCTCATTACTCAGTCCTTCTTTCTGCGTTTTTTAATTGTTGTGCTAACTACTCTATTTTCATATATTAATCTCTTGTAATTCCAAGTTTATCAAGTATCTCTCTTTGTTTTTCTTCCATTATTCTCATCTCGTCTTCTTCCATATGGTCATAGCCAAACAGATGAAGCATACTATGTGCAACTAAAAAAGCCAACTCTCTTTTAGTTGAATGTCCATAACTCTCGGCCTGTTCATATATCTTGTCTACTGATAATACAATATCACCAAGAATAAGTTCTCCTGTATCCGGATCAAAACAGTCATCTGTTATGTTGTCATCATCAAATATACCAGGGCTCTTATACCAAAGCATAGGAAATGACAGCACATCTGTAGGTCTGTCTACATCTCTATGTTCTTTATTAATAGCATGAATCTCCTCATTATCTGTTATAAGAACATTAACACATACTTCATACGGACATCCAACATAGTCGCAGGCTTCTTCAATAACACTATTAATTATATCTTCATATGGTATATCAAGTTGTCTTTTTGCTTCATATTCGATATTATATGTCACAATATCACCTCTATTTCTCTTTAAAATTTCTGATAAAGCATTCTTTTATACGATTATAATCATCAATAGATAATCCTGCTTCATCAAGGTATCCTTTGCTCATTCTCTGGTAAAAGATACTGTCTGTAAGTTTTTCATAAGTAAAACTCTTCTTATTGTGTAACATATATTCTGCAGTAGTAATAACCGTATCACAGAGCATAACTATGGCTGCTTCTCTGCTATGTGGTCTTCCTGCTTTGACAGAATATTCTCTTATAATATTAATCAGCTGTTCCGGGAAGTTGTTATCAATAGCAACCTTCAAAGTCTCATTAACAATATCTTTACCACCACTGATTCTCCCTACTTCGTGGTATATACCTGCACACTTTACTAATAGTTCATCTGCACCTATCTCTTTTGCAGCTTCACTCGCAAGTTCAGCAACTTCCTGACCATGCAGGTATGCCGGCATTGAATAGCCTTTGAATCTTATAAGGAGCTGATTATCATTAGCAATCAGAGACTTAAGTTCTCTGATTAGTTTCTTACCCGGACTATTATATACGCAAATCGTCCGACTTGCAATAATGATAATAACATTTATTAACACATTTACCATTATGTTCTTTACAACCCACATGAATATCTGCTCATTAAAAATAAATTCAACAATTACTGTTGCAAGTATTGACATAAATGCGTATGCAACTGCTGAGATTATCATTATCTTATAATCTGTTATGTATGGAACAAATACACATGCTCCTATGCATACTATATAATATATTATATATAGCTCACTACTATCCATATTGAACAGATATTTCATAGATACTGATAGTACTCCTGATATCATTGCAATCTTATAGTCTGTATATAATGCATATATTACTGGTATCCATAATAAAGGTTCTACAATATTAGAATTAACTTTAATCGATATTCCTGTACATATAAGTGATATTCCATATATAATTATCATATTCATGACTTTATCAGCATATCGCAATTGTTCCTTAAATGCAAATAAAATAATTGCAAATTGAAACATTCCATAAAATATGTATCCCGCAATTTCATTGTCCCACATGTTCATTGACTTTGCTAAAAAGAAATAAAACAAAAATGTTACCACAAAAGATATTAATATCATGCAAAAAATCTTCTTTGCATCTTTTCCTATATTTAATGTCTTCATTTGTCCCCACCTGCCATTTTTATTTTTTATTAAGTATTTTATATATCTTTTTTTCTACTCTTATCACGTTTTTTATCAGAATCATCATTTCTGCTTTTAGCATATTTTCTGCCTGATTCACTGTGCTTATTCTCATACTCTTCGTATGCTTTTACTATCTTTTGTACAAGTGGATGTCTTACAACATCCTGATTAGTAAGTTTAACAAATGCAATATCATCAACTTTTTGAAGAACTTTCATTGCTACATCAAGACCTGACTGCGTTCCCGATGGTAGATCTTTTTGTGAAAGATCTCCTGTAACAACAACTTTTGATCCAAAGCCTATTCTTGTTAAGAACATCTTCATCTGTGCCGGAGTTGTATTCTGTGCTTCATCAAGAATAATAAATGCATTATCAAGTGTTCTTCCTCGCATATAAGCAAGTGGAGCTACTTCTATAAGTCCTTTTTCTGAATTATGAAGAAAGCTGTCTGCACCCATTATCTGATATAATGCATCATATAGCGGTCTTAAGTAAGGATCTATCTTACTTTGTAAATCACCTGGTAAAAAGCCCAGTTTCTCACCTGCTTCAATCGCCGGTCTTGTAAGAATTATACGTCCTACTTCATTATTCTTAAAAGCTTCTATTGCCATTGCCATTGCAAGATATGTCTTACCTGTTCCCGCAGGTCCGACACCAAATACAATCATCTTTTCTCTAATCTTGTCAACATAGTATTTCTGTCCTAATGTCTTTGGCTTTATAGGCTTTCCGGCTATAGTTCTTGATATAACATCTGAATCAATCTCTGTTATTGCTTCTGTTTTTTCTTCAAATGATAGTGCTAATGCATAATCGACATTCTGCTCTGTAATTGTATTTCCTCTTTTTGACAGTTCGATTAGATTATTAAAAACTGCTGCTGCCCTTTTTGCCATAATATCACTTCCGATAATCTTAAGTTCATTATCTCTTGCTATGACTGTAACTTTGAGTGTTTTTTCAATCTTTTTAATATAAGCGTCAAACTGTCCAAATACATTTCTGCTGTGTTCAGCCGGTATATCTAATATACTCTCAATAATACTCATAAATTTTCCTCTTTTCCTAATTGCTGTCATTCACAGTTAATTCATACAATTTTTGTTCCTGCATGTCATCAGTAAGAAGTTTCAGAGAAACATTTGCATAAATATAATCACTGTCTTTATATATTTTAACATTTTTTTCTACAATTTGAATACCTTTTTCACTTAAATTATTAAAATATTTAGAAATATTTTTGTTAATCATTGCTATTCCCTCTTCATCAGTATATTCCTGTATCTCTATTCTATACTTATTGCTTACAATATTCTGACTTTGATTTGTTATTCCAAGATTTTCTAAAAAGTCGCTTTTATCTATTATTGTTAATTTTTCTTCAAAATATTCTTTTTCATCTTCTTTCTCATTTTGTACTTTTTTCTCATTTTTCATCTTTCCTAATATCTTTGTGAACCACTTTTTGATTGTTTTACCACTTTTTTTAATATCCGGTTTCTGTATATTAATAGCAATATTACCAATTTGCAAGTATTTAGAATGTATGGCTGAATCTTCATAGACTTTCACATTATGTTTTATTGATATTTTTTCAATATATTCTCTTTCATATTGTATAGATACATCTGCATCGGCATGAACATATCTTTTTTCAATAACACTGCCATCATCACCTTTTAATTCAATAAGACCACTTACAACTACATCGCCACTCTTAACTACATCTCCTTTGTGGACAAGTGCTGTACCGCTGCGTGTTATTATATCTTTTACTATTCCATCTGTAGATGCACAGATGTCAACTGGTTCTTCATTCGCTGATACAATCTCGCTTCCTTCATTCTCTTTTACATATATATTAAGAACTGAACCATCCTTTTGTACGCTTACCCATGTGACATCTAAAAACTCTTCTCGTATCTTACGTTCAATATCTTTTGTATTAACTTTCTTTTTTTCTATGCCTATATTAATCTTTTCATTTTCAAGGCATACCTTTATCTCTTCATCTGTATATCTTATATTATCATGTATATTAATCTTCCAGATATGTGACGAAAGACTTGAGAGTATCATAAACATGATAAGTGGACTCAACAATATAATAATACGATATCTATGCATCTGAAGAAATGGAACTATTCCTGTCTTTTTTTTCACATCATATATAACGCCCATATCTGAACATATATCTTGTATATGCTCTATATTATTAAGGCTTACTTCAATGATAACCATATCTTCACATCTCGTTATATCATAGAGGAATATTCCTTGTGCTTTACATATATTAATTATTCTTACAGCATTACTTCCTTTTATTCGTATTATAGCATACCCTAGCATCTTTATATATTTCAGGGCTACATCACCTCATTAAGTTTTACTTCATCTATACATCCTGTTATCTGCATATCTGTATCACAATAATATACTATCTTCAATCTTTTTCCAAGAACTTCAATTCTGCCATTTTTCGTTCTTATTCGTATTCTGTTCTCGCCAAATTCCAGTATGCTCTTATAATTCTCTATATACATCTCACGTCTTCCGGTTATTGCTATCATGCAATCTTTCATTAGATAGTCATGTGATGAAGTCATACAGCAATCTCGCTTTTTTACTTCTTACTTACATAATATGGCTCATATATCTCTATTATTACTTAATAATTGTTCATTCTCAAAAAGATAATCTTAGAATCTGAAAAAACTCTAGTACAAAATCTATTGCATAAAACTTATCATTAAAGCCTATATTATAAAAGTCTATTACATAAAAATCTGTATCATAAAAATCTGCATCATAAAAACCTATATTATGAAAGTTTATTGCATAAAAGCCTGTATTATAAAAGCCTGTATCATAAAAAAGTTGCCTTACAGTTCTCACTGCAAGGCAACTTCGTTGCACATATTAATTATATTTACGCTTTCTAGCTGCTTCAGATTTCTTTTTACGCTTAACGCTTGGTTTTTCGTAATGTTCTCTCTTACGAATTTCCTGCTGAATACCTGCTTTGGCACAGTTTCTTTTAAATCTGCGTAAAGCACTATCTAAAGTCTCGTTATCTTTTACGATTACATTTGACATAGTCTCACACCTAACCTCCCTCCAGTTGCGTATTGTGCATAATACAACTGTTTGGGTATTTTTTTACTGCACTATTTAGATTATACCATATTTTCTATTATAGTCAACAGTTTTTTTGTTTTTTATTCATTTTATTTTATCTGGCTCTCAACAATCTCATATGTCTTAGCTAAAAGTGCTTCTATTCCTGCTGGATTCTTACCACCGGCTTGTGCCATGTTAGGACGTCCACCGCCGCCGCCACCAACAAGTGCTGCTACTTCTTTGATAAGGTTACCTGCATGTGCTCCTGCTTTAACAGCATCATCTGTAGCCATTGCAATAAGATTAACTTTATCTTCACCGACTTTTGATGCTACTAATACAACGCCACTTCCAATCTTTTCTTTAAGCTGATCTCCAAGATTTCTCAATGCATTCATGTCAACGTTCTCAACTTTTGTTGCAAGAACTTTGTATCCTTTAACTTCTTTTACCTGGCTCATTACATCGCCTAAAGAATCTTTAGCAAGTTTATTCTTAAGCTTATCATTCTCTGATGCAAGTGTCTTAATCTCTTCATTAAGTGTCTCTATCTTCTTAACAACACCAGCAACATCTGTTTTTGCTGCTTTACATGCTTCATGTAATGTAGCTTCAAGTTCTTTATAATAATTAAGAACGCCATTACCTGTTAAAGCTTCAATTCTTCTTACACCTGATGCAACACCTGCTTCTGACACTATCTTAAACATTCTGATATCAGCAGTATTAGCAACATGTGTACCACCACATAACTCTTTTGAGAATTCTCCCATTGATACTACTCGTACATCATCTGCATATTTGTCATCAAATAATGCCATTGCACCTGTTTTCTTAGCTTCGTCTTTGTTCATTACATCTGTAACAACTGGAATACTCTTAGCAATTTCTTCATTGACAATAGCTTCTACTTTATCAAGTTCTTCTCTTGATATTGATGCAAAATGAGTAAAGTCAAAACGAAGTCTGTCTGGTGTTACAAGTGAACCTGCCTGTTTTACATGTTCGCCAAGTACAATCTTTAATGCTTTCTGTAAAAGATGTGTTGCACTGTGGTTCTTACATGTATCAGCTCTTAATATATCATCTACTTTTAAAGTTACTTTATCGCCAACTTTTAAAGCACCTGATTCCATATATCCAACGTGTCCGATTCTTCCACCTTTTAATTTGATAGTATCTTCAACTACAAATTTTGAATCGCCTATTGTGATAATACCTTTATCACCAACCTGTCCACCCATTGTAGCATAGAATGGTGTAACATTTACAATAACAGTTCCTTTTTCTCCATCTGAAAGTGCTTCAACAACTTCTGTTTCTGTTGTTAATACTGTAATCTCTGATTGTAATTCAGTCTTATCATAACCATCGAATTTTGATGTAATGCTAACATCAATATCATCATATACAGTAGCATCTGCACCCATATAGTTAGTTGTTTTTCTGGCATCTCTTGCTTTTTCACGCTGTTCCTGCATGCATCTTTCAAAGCCTTCTTCATCTAACTCAAGACCTTTTTCTTCAAGAATCTCTTTTGTCAGATCAAGTGGGAATCCATAAGTATCATATAACTTGAATGAATCTTCTCCAGATAGAACTTTCTTACCATTATCTGTAAGTTCTTTTGCCATATCTGTAAGAATACTAAGTCCCATATCAATTGTCTTATTGAACTTCTCTTCTTCTTCTGTAAGTACTTTGAAGATAAATTCTCTATTATCATATAATTCTGGATATCCGTCTTTTGATTCTTCAATTACAACATTACTAAGATCAGCAAGGAATTTGCCTTCTATTCCAAGAAGTCTTCCATGTCTTGCTGCTCTTCTCATTAATCTTCTTAATACATATCCACGTCCTTCATTAGAAGGAAGAATACCATCAGAAATCATAAATGTTGATGAACGAATATGGTCTGTAATTAATCTGATTGATACATCGTCTTTATCATTAACATGATACTCTTTGTGTGAAAGTTCACATATCTTATCTCTTATTGCTTTCATTGTATCAATATCAAATACTGAATCTACATCCTGCATAACAACTGCAAGTCTCTCAAGTCCCATACCTGTATCAATATTCTTCTGTTTAAGTTCTTCGTATCCACCTTTTCCGTCACCGTTAAACTGTGTAAATACGTTATTCCATACTTCCATGAATCTGTCACAGTCACAACCTACTTTACAGTCAGGCTTGCCACATCCATACTTAATTCCTCTGTCATAATATATCTCTGAACATGGACCACATGGACCTGCACCATGTTCCCAGAAATTATCACATTCTCCATTCTCATCTCTGTAGAATCTTGTAATTCTGTCAGCAGGAACTCCTATCTCCTTATTCCAGATCTCAAATGCCTCTTCATCTTCACCATATATTGATGGATATAATCTGTCTTTCTCAAGTCCCAATACTTCTGTAAGGAATTCCCATGACCATGCAATAGCTTCATGTTTAAAATAATCTCCAAAAGAGAAGTTACCGAGCATCTCGAAGAAAGTAAGATGTCTGGCTGTCTTACCAACATTTTCGATATCACCTGTACGCACACATTTCTGGCATGTAGTGACTCTTCTTCTTGGTGGTATCTCCTGTCCTGTAAAATATGGCTTTAAAGGCGCCATACCTGCATTGATTAGTAATAAACTCTTGTCATTATGGGGAACAAGAGAAAAACTCTTCATTGCGAGATGTCCCTTGCTTTCAAAAAATTCAAGGTACATTCTTCTAAGTTCATTAACACCGTACTTCTTCACAACTATTTCCTCCTACTTATCTAAAGTTACCTCTTCAGTTTTTTTACCGTCATGACGGTCTCTTAATTTCTTACCAACAAAGATTCCGCCACCCATTACGCATAACAAAAGAAGCATTCTTAATATTTCAAAAAATACATCATTTAATAAATTATAAATATCATACATATATATTACCTCCTGTTCTGGTTAACAACCGATTATACACTATGCATAATCCTAAGATGTATATCGTCATTACTATGTTATATTCTTAATTTACCATTTTTATATATTATCACAGTGGATAGATGTTTTCAAGTTTTATTATTTCTCTTTTATATGACCATCTGCATCTGTAAAAAATGTTAACAGATCAAGCAGATAATATGTTCTATCTCTTGTTGTATCAATAAGTGCATTGGTATACATATAATTATATGTATTACCGGTATAACCTGCAGCCGAATTTTTTGCATGTGTTTCTTTACTATTAATCCACTCAATTTCTTCATTTTTTAACTTTTCAAATTCATCTTCTGACATAACATCTTTTAATATGCCATATATATAATTAAGTTCTGTATCCCATACTTCATATTCTGAATCTGCTATCTTCTTAACAAGTGCAAGCTGAGATTTGTCAGTCTGTGCCCATCTGTTACTGTAGTCTTCTTCTATCGACTTTAAATATTCGCTATACTCATCAAGCGAGAATTCTGCAATATCTTGCTTTAATACAGATGAATTATATATACCTGATGATGATATCGCACTTTCGTCGGTATTTTCCTTGTTTTGTGCACCTTCAATATCTTCTCTGCTGCTTATATCACCAACATCATTATAAGTAATTCTCTGTTTTTCAATCTGTTTATATACAGAATCTGTTTTTGCCGAATAGATTCTGTAATTAACAGATGTTACTATCACACCTATAACAAAAATCATAACAATTATAAGTGGTGTCACTTTTTTCTTTAACATATGCAGTGCATACTCCTTTTCGTTTATGTAATTATATCTTCATCATGTCATTCATTATTTGTCTTTTTCATATATTTCTCATCATAACATCATCATATCTTAAAAGTAAATACTTTCACATGTTTTGTAAGAAATCGTAAGATTTTCCTAATCTTTTTAACATTTTATTAATTACATAGTATGTCTTATTCGTTATGTTTTCGCTATTTTTTCATTATCTTACTATTGTATTGTTACTATATGATTCATCATATCATTAATATAACTTCAGTGTAACTTCTCGACATTAATATCACATCAGTGCAAACATATATTGTAGAACTACATATTAATGTAGTACACATATACTTAGTTAAGATAATTCTATATACTCCAGACACCTTCTTTTTCAAAATCCCCTGCTCTTTTTAATGCACTGTCTATTATCTCTTTACTATATCCTATTATTCCAAGTAGTTTTATAGCATTTCTTGATTCTGCTCTTCCTTTATACAATCTATAATTAAAGAGAATATCATCATCTCTAATCTCTTCCTGAAAATGATAATTAGAATATACTCTTTCAAGCAGATGTGTTAATTCAATATCATGTGTTGCCGCAAAACAAAATACATTCTTCTTAGAAAGATTAAGAAGAATCTCTGTTGATGCTGCTATTCTCTCGATAGTATTCGTACCTCTTAATACTTCATCAACGAATGCAAGTACCGGAATATCTGATTTCTTCGAATCGGCATCAATAATTCTCTTAAGTGCTTTTATCTCTGCCATATAATAACTCTCATTATTCATAATATCATCACTTAATGACATTGATGAATATACTCTGTAAAATGGCGCTTTATATGATTCCGAAACAGATGTATAGAGTGTCTGAGATAATATTGCATTAATAGCTACTGTCTTTAAAAAAGTTGACTTACCAGAAGCATTAGAACCTGTAAGAAGCACACATTTATTCTCATTAATAGAATTGGCAACTGGTTCTGATATAAGTGGATGATATAATTCTTTTGCTTCTATATATTTTTCTTTTGTAACAGTAAGTTCAGGTTTGCAATATTGTGGAAGCAATTCTCTAAATGAAGCAGCCGCAATCATTGCTTCAATATATCCTAATAATTCATATACTTCCATAATCTCATTATAATATTTTTTTGCTTTGCTTGCGATTGCATTGAACTGTATAAGATCAATATGTGTTGACATTCTTGCATAATCCATTGCAACATCCATAAGTGAACCTTTTAATGCAGTACCTGATTCTATCATCTGTGATTTTGATAAGAATACTGCAAGTTTCTTAGAATCTGCTAAAAGTGTATCATTATATGTTTTAATAGCACTTATATCTGCTTTTGCAATAGTTTTTGCAGCATTATTCATACTGATTATATGTTTTATGCAGATGAAGTATGGTTCAATCTGTGCTTTTTCTGAAAAATATGAAAAAAGTGCATATATCATTGTTCCCAATATTATAAGTACTCCATATCCTGCATGAACAAAAAGTGTTGCTAATCCAACCAGATACATAGCATTCATTATGTGATGTTTTATATTACTTCTATTCTCTAATTTGCAAAGATTATTTATTGATTCGATAAATGATATCTTTGGATTTTTGCCTATTGTAGCATATATCTCCTGAAGTCTCTGTGCTTCATCCGGATTACTCTTAAAATATTCTATTATTCTATCTCGTTCAATTAATGTATCATTGTCATATTCCGGCATTCTCATTATTTTATATAGCATCTCCTGCCCTATTGATGAGAATGTATTATTAGCAAGAATAAATACTCTGTCCATATCAAGATCATTCCAAGTTATGTCGTCTACAGTCTCTTTATCTCCTTTTACTTTACGATAATAATTAGCAATCGCATCATATTCTTCATAAGACATCTCGGATTCGTTAAGTGCACCCCATCTGGCTTTTATCTTTCTTCTAAGTCGCTCTTTTTGTTCTCTTTTATTACGCATATTAATAATTAAGAGAAATATCACTACACCTGCAGCAATAATAATATACTTCATATATTCCATTATAATTAGTCCCCTTTGCATGTTTTTTATTATAGGGTATAGAATAATTAACATTTTGTCAATAAACAAAAAATTGCCAAACATAAAAATTGCGAAACTATATCATACAATATAGTTTCGCAACGTTCATTTTTCGAATAAATCACACAATTATACACACAAGTCCATTATTATCATTGGTAACCTTTTCAAGTGTCTCTCTAATCTTTTCCTGACTTTCTGCTGTCATATTAAGTACTTTTGCATTAAAGCCATCATCCACTATCTGTTCAACTGTTTTACCAAAAATATTGGTCTCCCAAATACCACTGTCGTATGAATTCTTACTATTTTTTATGTACTCAATCAGATCATTAGCCTGATTAATATCTCCAACAATTGGTGCTATCTCTGTTTCTATGTCCGTCTGAATCATATGAATAGATGGTGCTTTTGCTCTTAGTTTAATTCCATATCGATTGCCATTCTTAATAACTTCCGGTTCAAATATCTCTACATTCTCTTTTTCCGGCAATATTACAGCATAACCCTCTGAATTAACTTTTTCTACTGCCTCTGATATTCTATTATATCGCTGTCTGTTTAAAGACAGTTCTCTTATCAGCTCTATAAGTTCAATCTCATTCTTCATCTCTACACCGGTAATCTGGCTTAATGTCTCATAATAACATCTTGAATCAATCTTTATATCTATGTCTGCTGTTCCTTTTTCTGAATTAACAGAATTTACTTTTACTCCGGTAATAAAGTTATATTCTGTATCATTTTGTATCTGTCTTATATCTCTGATTTTTATAACTTTCTGCATAAGACTTCTTGATATATCTATAAGTCCTTCCTTTATGTAATGTGAATTGTCAAGCATAAGTACCCATTCAGGCACATAAAACTTAAGTTCTGTAACATAGAACTCATCAATAATTCCTTTTAATATCCATATTATATCTGATTTTTTAAGTTGTTCACAGTCAATTGGAATTACTGTATTATTGTATTTTTCCTGAAGCGTTTTTGCAAGTTCTAATGTATCCTTCGATGCCGGTTTTCTGGTATTAAGAATTATTACATAGGGCTTTCCTATATCTTTAAGCTCTCTAATAACTCTCTCTTCTGTCTTCTCATAATCTTCTCTTGCAATATCAGTGATACTTCCATCCGTTGTTACAACTATACCTATTGCAGAATGATCATGTATTACTCTTTTTGTACCTTCTTCTGCTGCTTTTGCAAATGGAATCTCCTGTTCAAACCATGGTGTCTTTACCATTCTTGGTCCATTCTCACTCATATAACCTTTTGCACTCTCAACTATATATCCAACTGAGTCAATCAGACGAACTTTAATCTCAAGATCATCTGCTATATTTAGTTTTATGGCATTCTTCGGAATAAACTTTGGTTCAACAGTTGTAATATCACTGCCTTTGCCACTTAATGGAAGCTGATCTTTTATCTCCCCTGCACTACTAATCTTACCTTCTGCAAGTAATATCTCCATAAACCGTCTAACAAATGTAGACTTTCCAGTCCTTACCGGTCCTACAACTCCTATATACAATTCGCCATTAGTCCGTTTTTCTATATCCTTATACAAATCATACTCTGTATTGTAATCCATAGAATAATCCCCCTGTGAATTTTATTATTAAAATATATGAATTCACAGAGGGATCTATTACACTTTTCTTATTCAGTTTATTCTTATACATTTTATACATTGCGCGAAAACGTAGCTGCGAAACTCATCAAAACGTAAATCGGATTGCCAGAGCATAAATATAATCAAAAGAAAACAATGTGGTAATCGTCGGCA
>SAMEA104315435__coassemble_1095_pt1 | contig 13116 bp, 13 predicted proteins | sample SAMEA104315435__metabat2_low_PE_020 | metagenome-assembled genome bin SAMEA104315435 (sample SAMEA104315435) | gut metagenome | biome: Monkey gut; feature: monkey-associated habitat; material: faeces | place: China | collected 2013
ACATTAGCTATATATCTTCCATTTGCAGATATATCGTTCCTATCTGTATACTTACCATATTCAATATTCATAACAAGTCCCCCTTATAGCAAATCATTTATCGGACTACTCCCACAAAAAGGATAAGCGTCAATGCTTAATCTTTAAAAGCACCTTATAGTAAATCATATATCGGACTACTCCCACAGGCAAGCCTGCGGGAGTAGTCAAAGCTAAGACTCTAATCAATGAAATTTTTTATAAATGTCTTTCTGTGAATCTCACATGGTCCATATTTTTTAATTGCTTCTATGTGTTCCTTCGAACCATATCCTTTATGTTTTTCAAATCCATATTGAGGATATTTTTTGGCATATTCTTCCATAAGTCTGTCCCTTGTAACTTTTGCAATAATACTAGCCGCTGCAATAGATACACTCTTTGCATCTCCTTTAATTATCGGAACCTGAGTAATATCTACAAGTGGTATAGTTACAGCATCATTTAACAATATATCGGGCTTAGGATCTAACTGATTAATAGCACTTCTCATAGCTTCATACGTTGCCTGAAGAATATTAATCTCATCAATTCTGTCATGTGAGACAATTCCAATACCATACGATAATGCTTTTTCCTTGATTATATCAAATAGTTCATCTCTCTTAGCAGCACTTAACTGTTTTGAATCATTAAGGTATAATATATCATCATCTTTTGGAAGAATAACAGCTCCTGCGACAACAGGACCTGCAAGCGGACCTCTGCCAGCTTCATCAATACCACATATATATCCATACGATGCATATTCTCTTTCAAACTCATGCATCATATATATTCTCTCTTTTTCTTTTTCGTACGCTTCAAGCTTCTTCCTTGCACTATCAACAAGCTTTACAACACCTTTTCTCTCATCTTGTGAATACTTAGCTATAAATGCACTGATATCTTCTATTGCTGTATCTGCAAGTATGTCTTTTATTGTGCCAATCTTCTCTTCCATTCTTTTCCTCCATGAGTATATCTATACACATTTAGTCACTATTATCTTTTTTTAATTGTCTAAAACATTCTCCTGCTCTGGGAATTCAAGAGTTATCTTACCAATCGTTCCTGCTCTGAATTCATCAAGGACTATATTAGCTGCTTTATCAAGATCCGGTTCATTTCCTTTTAAAATACAGTGTCTTGATATTGCTATCTGTGTAAGCATCTCAAGTGTATCTTCACTTTCTTTTATAGCATATCTTTTCTCTAAAAGTCCTTCATAATTAGCATGAATAAACTTGATAAGTTCAAATCCAAGTTCTGTTGTATTAAGAATATCATCATTAATAGATCCAATCATAGCAAGTCTCATGCCGACTAACTGGTCATCAAATTTTGGCCACAAAATACCCGGTGTATCTAAGAGTTCTATATTTTTATTAAGTCTTATCCACTGTTTACCTTTTGTGACACCTGGTTTATTACCTGTTTTTGTACATGCTTTTTTAGCATACGCATTAATGAAAGTAGACTTTCCTACATTAGGTATTCCTACAACCATTGCTCTTACCGGTCTATTAAGTATTCCTCTTCTTCTGTCTCTTTCAATCTTCTCTTTGCATGCTTCTTGCACTACACTGTCAATCTGTCTTATTCCTGTACCATTCTTCGAATTAATTCTTACTACATAATAACCTTTGTCTTTGAAATATTTTTCCCATATATCATTAGATTTTTCTGTTACTAAATCTGATTTATTAAGAAGAATCAATCTTGACTTATTCTTGCCAAGTTCATCAATATCAGGATTACGACTACTTAATGGAATTCTTGCATCAACAAGCTCAATAACTAAATCTATAAGTTTCATGTCTTCCTGCATCATTCTTTTTGCTTTGGTCATATGACCTGGATACCACTGAAAATGCATATATTACCTCTCTATTCTATAAAACCAAATGCGTTCACAGGTGAGACTCTGAACCACACTTTTCCTATAATATCACTTTTCTTTACATTGCCAATCTCGTCAAAACGGCTGTCTTCACTATTATTTCTATTATCGCCAAGTACAAAATATTCATTATCTGATAATGTAACCGGCTTTTTAGCTATTCCACTATTGGCAATTTTCTCATATGTATATTCTTCACTTTCTTTTAATAATTGTCCATCTATATATATATTGCCATCTGTTCTAATCTCCACAGTCTCACCTGGAAGTCCTATTACTCGCTTTATATATGTATGTTCTCCATTATCCGGAGAGAAAGCAATAATATCAAATCTTGATGGCTTCGTAAAATTATAACTTACCATATCTACAAGCAGTTTATCATTGTTGCTTATCACTGTATTCATTGAGTTACCACTCATTATGCTTATCTTGCCTACATATAATCCAACAAAAACAGCTATTGTAATCACAAGAACTATATCAACTGCCCATTTAAGTATTTTTTCATATATCTTAAACTCATAGTTATTTGCACCAAACTCCATCATACCAATTTCTCCTTGTATTGAAGTTCTCTAACATCACCCTACAGATAGGCTATTGCAAAATTACTTTCGCACCTTCTGTTACCCCATAGATAAAAAAAGGGGACAATTAACAATATGTAACTGTCCCACAATTCTTATTTAACTAATTCTTTTACCTTAGCTTTCTTTCCAACTCTGCCTCTTAAGTAGTTAAGTTTAGCTCTTCTAACTTTACCAAGTCTGATAACTTCAACTTTTTCTACACTAGGAGAATGTAATGGCCAAGTTTTCTCAACTCCGATACCATTAGAATTCTTTCTAACTGTAAAAGTTTCACGAGCGCCACCGCCCTGTTTCTTAAGAACTGTTCCTTCGAATACCTGAATTCTTTCACGGCTTCCTTCTTTTACTTTAGCATATACTTTAACAGTATCACCTACATTGAAGCTAGGTACGTTCTCTTTTAACTGAGCTGCTTCAATATTCTTAATAATTTCGTTCATCGTGTGACCTCCTTAATAACTTTAATGTTCTTAATACCTTCTGTAACAGAGGAACATCTCTTTTTTCACAACAACTAATTCTACCATGATTTTTTTATATACGCAAGCTTTTTTTAATGCATTTCACTTTTTTTCTACAATTTTCATATTCCATATTAACATAATTACTGTGGCTGCTGTTCTTTGAGATTAATTGATATTGTGCTTCCTGCTTCATCCTTAACTGTTAACATCATTGATTTTACATCGCTTGCTACTTCTTGTGATACCTGGAATATTAACACTCTGTCCGCACTTGTGCCAGGACTTATAACTTCGCTCATATTCTGTATATCTTCAGGAAGTATAGTATCCTGAACATTTACTTTTGTCGAACCATTAACAGTAAGTTTATATTCTTTTGTACTTTGAAGTGTATCAACACCTATATCTCCACCAGAATTATTAGTCAAATTAAAATGAACTACTACAAGCTTACTTCCTTTTGTTGCAGATATTGAATAAAAAGTCTCAACACCACCATTTGGGTAAGTATCACATACTTCATAACCTACATAACTCATATCACATGTAATTCCAAGCATTGCAGCATAATCTGCGACTGAATTATACATAGTAAGATCGCCATCTTTAGTCTCATCTTCTATAGTCTCAGTCACTGTATCCGCTGTTGGTATACCATTTGGATAATACTCAGCTCTATTGAATGGCTTCGGTTTTAGATTCTCATATGTATATTGCATAAGTACGCCAGCTGCGTATTCTGCAATAAGCTCATCTGAACGTCCATTAAGATCTATCACACCTGAGCATCCCGACATAGATGCTGCTGCTATACTGCATACAGTTACAACAGTTAAAAGTCTTTTTTTCATATATTAAATTCCCCCTTGTATACAAAATCATCTCTAATTTTTGCAGTCAAGTTCAAACCAGAATACTACACCGTCGTCAACATTATATACTCCACATTGTTGTCCAAAAGAATCAATTATCGCTTTTACAATTGATAATCCTATACCACTTCCGCCATACTCTCTTGTTCTTGCTTTATCAACTTTGTAAAATTTAATCCATACTTTTTCGAGTTCTGTTTCTGGAATATTATGTCCTGTATTGTACACGCTGACTCTTATTTTTCCATCCTTTATCTCTGTATATACTCGTATAATCTTATCTCCATCAGCATGATTAATTGCATTAGTTACATAGTTAGTCATAACTTCCTCAACCTGATACTCGTCTGCCCATACATATATCGGATTATTTTCTTCAAAAATTATCTTTATATTTTTGTCATCAGCTAAAAGTGTATTAGCTTTAACTACTGATTTTATTATAGGTATTATGTCAAAACGCTCCATATTAACTTTTTCTGTTCCTGACTCAATATGCTGAAGTGTAAGAAGTTTCTTAACCATATTATTCATCTTTGCTGCCTCATCTATGATTACATCACAGTAGAATTCTGTACTTTCAGGATCATCATTTATCCCTTCCTTAAGTCCTTCTGCATATCCTTGTATAAGTGCTATAGGAGTCTTTAATTCATGTGACACATTAGATACGAATTCTTTTCGCATCTCATCTATCATCTCTTTTTTCTCAATATCTTTTTGTAATGAGATATTAGCTGACTTTAATTCTGAGATAGTCATCTCAAGCTTATCTGACAACTTATTCATACTATTTCCAAGTATACCAAGTTCGCCTTTATCATTACTTACATATTTTATGTCAAAATCAAGCTCTGCCATCTTCTCAGCAATTCCTGATAATTCTGTTATTGGTTTTGCTATTCTTCTTGCAAACATTGTTGTTATTATAACACCAAGCATCATAACAATAAGTCCTGCATATTCAATAAAATGATTACTAAATTTTATCGCTTCTTCTATGCTCTCAACAGTTGTTGTCATTATTATGAAGTTACTATACTGAAGTTCGCCAACAAGATTAAGCGTCTTAACTCCAAGTCTGTTATCATAATTACTTGTAAGCACAAAGTCATCACTTTTTGATATAACTTCACTTCCTGATATATTAATTGAATATATATATGCATTCAATATATTCTCTATTGTCTGACTAGACATTCCTGAATTGAAAGTTGTATGATGATTAAAATCAATTATCTGTATGTTGACATTGTTTTTGCTACATATCTTTTCAAGTTCAAGTTTGATATTGTCAAGTGTCTCTTCATCCTGTGCCTGATATGTATCATAATCAATATCTCCATACAGCTGATTTATCTGATAATATACATTCTTCATTGTTGACTGCTTTGTCTTGTAATAGAATTTACCAAGAAAAGTTGTATTAAGTAATATAAGTGCAAGTATTACACCACCTGTGAGTGCAAGCATCATAAGCGTAAGTTTAAATCTTATGGAATGTCTCATGCTTCCACCTCAAATTTGTATCCCATACCCCATATTGTATGAATATATTCTCCGCAGTCACCCATCTTGCTTCTAAGTTTTTTAACATGTGTATCAATAGTTCTTGCATCACCAAAATAATCATAGTTCCATACGCTATTTAATATTCTTTCTCTTGACAAAGCTATACCTGAATTCTCAATAAAATATGCTAACAGTTCAAATTCTTTAAAACTTAATTCAATAGGTTTGTCATCAATCTTAACAATATGTGCTACTTTGTTAAGTTCTATTCTTCCTGCTCTTATTGATTCATCTGCTGTTCCATTACCGCTTCTTCTAAGAATTGCTTCAACTCTTGCTACTAATATTTTAGGGCTGAAAGGTTTGGATATATATTCATCTACACCAAGCTCAAAGCCTCTTAATTCGTCATCTTCTTCGCCTTTTGCTGTTAACATTATTACTGGCACTTTAGAATCTTTTCTTATTCTCTTAAGTGTCTCATATCCATCCATCTTAGGCATCATAACATCAAGAATTATAAGTGCAATATCTTTATCAGAATAAAATACATCAAGAGCTTCTTCTCCATCTCCTGCTTCAACAACTGTATAATCATTGCGGACAAGAAAATCTCTTACAAGTTTTCTCATTCTAGCTTCATCATCAACTACAAGTATTTTCAATTTTTCCATACTTATTACCTCTTATCTGTGTTATTATCTAATAATTAAATGCTAATCTTTACTTACCTAATATATTAAACACTAGTCTTTACTTGTCTAATACATTAAATGTTAAGCTTATTATCTAATATATTAAATAATAAGCTTAACATTAGCATCTTATATAATTGACATTATAATAGAATTATATGTTATTTTTGTGAACATATATCTTATTTATGTATTAATATAATAATTACATGTTATTCTGTTGACTACTCCTACTTATTATCATTACTAATATTAAGTTCTGCTTCTTTCTCTTTAATAGCTTTTTCTCTCTCTTTTAGTTCACTTTCCCAGCTACTGTACTTATTCTGTATTTTAGCTTCATAATTCATAATATTAGCATTGCCACTTGTAGATGCAATTATAATCATCGCTACAATGACTATTGCAAGAATACAATTTATCCCAATCGAAATCTTTATTTTGTCAGAAAGTTTTTGAACCTCTTCTTTTTTTTGCTTATCAACATTCTTAATCTTTATAGTTTTAAGTTCTTCTGCTTCAATCTTGCCAGTATTACTTATCTTTTTTCGAAGTTCATACATGAAATTAATTCCTGTCTGTGTTTTAAAAAGTTCCTTTTCTATTGCATTATTGTATACTGTAGTAGCAACTTTCGAATCTTTCATATTATATTTCTTAAATAAAAACTGGATACCTTTTTGTTCATTCAATGCACTTTCATAATCTTCTTTTGTCTCATATTCAAATCCATCTAATACATACTTTTTATTCTCCTCCATCATACTCAACCTTTCTTAATGTATTTTTCCACTGACATATCCATTAAATTCCTTAAAAAATACTTCATCCTTATTCTTCATATAGAATGTAACATTATCACCATTAGTAGTCACCTCTATGTAAAGCGGGCATACTGACTCATCTATAATGTGGCATCTTATAATAAATGTATCTTTGAAAGCTACAAGAATCTTAGCAAGGTATCTCATATTATAATATGGAAATATCGACTCTTTTAGTTCTTTCACTCCAAATTCTATTCTATATGTTCTTATGGCTTTGTCTTCCATATTTGCTTTATTACTTACATTACCACTACTTGATTTATGATTATTTATATCATCACCACTTGGCTTATCATCATTTATACTATAACCACTTACATTAGCATTACTTATATTATTGTCACTTACATTAGCATTACTTATGTTATAACTACTTGCATTAGCATTACTTATATTATTGCCACTTGCATTAGCATTCTTAAAATCAAGTATAATACTTCCTGATTCATTATTATTATCTATATCAATATAAGCTTTTATAAGTCCTGCAGGATTATCGTCAAAAACAAACTTCTTTTTATCTATCAGCTTAAGCTTCTCATAATCACTATCGATATCGTCTTCTTCTATCTTTAGCGAACCGATAATATCAAGCAGTTCTTTATAGCTTTTATTACCTGACTTACTATCTTCGGATATATTATCTGATATATTTAGTACATCAAGTTTATCATATATATTCCTATAAAAGGCATCATATATTCTCTGTGTTTTCTCCTGACTATCTTGTGTATCAGCTGTTGTTACCAAAATAAGCTCCTTATCAGGATAGCATAATACTAACTGTCCTCCCATACCATAACAGCAAAAGCCATTATATTTTGTCATAAAAAACTGATATCCATATCCATATCTTTCAGCATCAACATTACTACGCACATAAGTATTTCTCTTACAAGTTGTTGCAAGTGTTATATATTCTTTTGAGATATACTGTCTGTCTTTTACTCTGCCTCCATTCATAATCAGGTTTGCAAATATTAACAAATCAATTGGTTTTGCCATAATTCCTGAGCCACCCATTGTAATTCCCATAGGATCTGATATTCCATATGACTCATCAGAGAAACCAAGTTCTGTAAGACACTTTTCCTTTAAAAATTCAAGAATATTCTTCCCGGTAATCTTCTTAACTAAAGCTGCAAGTGTATGACTTGAAGATGTATCATAAGCATATGATGTTCCCGGATAATGTGAAGGTTCAACTTCAAAAAAACTTCTGACATAATCATTATGTGTGACTTTTTTATATGTAGTAGCCTCATGTGCAGTTGACATCATAAGCATGTCTCTTATTGTAATATCTTTTATATACTTATGAACCTCAATTCCATCAGTCTTATCTGCAAAATAATCAATAATCTTATCATCAAGATCTATCTTCTTCTCATCAGCTAAGATTCCTATCGCTGCCGATGTGAAACTTTTTGTCACAGAAAATACTCTATGCAAAGTATCTCTCGTATAAGGTGCATAATAAGCTTCTGCTATAATACTATTTCTTCTATATAATATAAAACTGTGCATATTAACATGCTCTTTTTTTAATTCATCTATAAATCTGATAATATTCTCTGAAGCTATTCCTACCTCTTCAGGTCTTTTTCTTTCAAAATACATTCTCATAATACATTCTCCAATTCTCTTTATTCTTATATAATAATATCCATTATATAAAAGAAAAGCCACCTTAACAGATCCTTCCATTCTTAAAATAAATCAAGATTCCAAATCTGCTATGGTGGCTACAAATCATCTTCCGAGCAAAGTCTTTAAATACTGAGTCATTCCATGATTCGTCTTCTTTGATGTCTTTACTTCATACATACCATCACGATTCAAAAATACAAAATCCCCAACTCGTGTCTCTAATGGTAATCTGTACTTAGGAACAGTTGTCTTTTGCTTATCTTTCTGTTCGCATAATGCATAAACACCTTCAAAACCTTCTACTAATAATTCTTCCATACGAAATCCCCCTTTTCATTAGAAAAATACATTATAAAAAGTTTTCACAAAATATAACTTATAATATGTATCTTTTGTAAAAAAATAGCTCAAGTTACCTCGAGCATATATGGACCTGGCGGGAATCGAACCCGCGTCCAAAAGCCCGTCCTGCGTACTTCTACAATTATAGTTGATTATTTACATTCCCTTGACATATCAAGAACCAACACCTTATATGCCTTAGTAGCTTCATAATACGCCTGCATGCTCAAAGCTTTGCATACATCGTTTCCTACATAGTCGATGCCTGATTGCTAAAGTGTAGGTGCTCTAGGTCAGACAGCTGCCACTAGGCAGCGATTGCTAAATTATCTTCAGCGTTTATATTTAATTTTGAAATTTAACGCATCTCCTGCGAATTGCTTCTCCACATTCAAAACCCCTGTCGAAACCTTTACAAGCCCTAAATGTATTTACATTATAACAAAAATTTATTTTATCTTCAATAGATTTTTTTAATAAATTAAATTTTATTTATAATTCAAGATTTCATCATTCTTACCGATAGATCGAATAGTATTATTTTTTTATAACACATTCATTCAATATAAGGAGATGAAATACATGCAATATTACTATGCTGTTAAAAGAGGACGACGAAAGGGTGTTTATAAAACTTTAGATAGTTGCATGACTCAGGTAAAAGGATATCCTGAAGCTGTATTTAAGAGATGTTCTTCTCTTGAAGAAGCGCAAAATTTCATATATGAAAACTCTATCTCAGTATTAAAGCAAACTGAATGTACTGCTTATATCTGTGGTGAATTTGATCCATTAACCAGAATGTATGCAGCCGCAGTTGAATTCACTCATTCTGAATCTAATAAAATCGAGAATATACTAAAAATCTTTAATACACCGGAGAACAAAAATAAGACTTTATTTTCAATAAAAAGTTCTTTTACTGTAATCGATGTATGTGAAAATGATTTTGCTGATCTTAAAGACAGTTGTGGAGAGGTTATGGCTGCAATTCTCGCTATCAACTATGCATTATCTAATGATTATAAGAGTATAACTTTATTCCATACACTTGCATGCGTTGGTGCATGGCCACTTAATATATGGTCTGCTGATACACCACAATCAACTGCCTATAAGCGTTTTATTAATTCTGTTAAAGATCAGATAGATATTCAATTTTTTAAGATTTCAAGTGTAGTAGACAAAGAACATGTCGAAAAAATGCATAACGAGGCGAAAAAAGCATTAAATTGTCAATAACTTATTCTTGCTATTTGTTTTGTTTTATTTTACACTAAAACCATCTACTGTACAAGGAAATTGCAAAATCACATTCGCTTAAGTCTAATGTAGTTTTACAATTTTCTAATCATTATTATTTATTACATCGAGGTGAACTTACATACATGTTATGTGGATGGCTTTCTCCTAATGGGGAATTTTACTCTTGCAGTCAATATGGTCATATAACGCTGGCTAATGAACTTGTCAGAAAATATTATATTAAGTTATATAGTGCAAGATATGCTACAGATGAATTTTTGCTTAATTCTAATTGGCTTAAATTATATACCAATGGTATAGGTCATAGTAACAATTTTTCATATACTTATACTAAAAAGAAAATTATCACAGACGATCAATTCAGCTGGCTTACTAACAACACACTTTCTTCTGTTCAATATCAATCTTTTATGAAGATTCTTGAACTTGAGAGTTCTTTTTAAGCATAGACATTATAATCGTCAACTAAAAATTGCTCTACACTTATAGTATAGAGCAATTTTTACACAGATGACAATTAATGAACCACTACAATTCTTCAATCTATACTTACAGTATAGAGCAATTTTTACTTTTTAATACTACTTTTAATATAGATTTTTTACTTTAAAGTTCTTCTCAGCTTCACGTCTTTGATCTTTCTTAGCTATATCTTCACGCTTATCATATAATTTTTTACCTCGTGCAAGCCCTATCTGTACTTTACACAGATTTCCTTTAAAATATACCTGAAGTGGTACTATTGTATAACCTTTTTGTTGCATCTTACCAACCATTTTGTTAACTTCATATTTATGAAGCAGTAGTTTTCGAACTCTTAAAGGATCTTTATTAAATATATTTCCTTTTTCATAAGGACTTATGTGCATATTATATATATACACTTCACCATTCTCTATTCTTATAAAGGATTCTTTAACACTACATTTTCCCATTCTTAAAGATTTTACTTCTGTTCCAGCAAGTGCTATTCCGGCTTCAAATGTATCTTCAATGAAGTAGTCAAAATGTGCCTTTTTGTTATTAGCGATAAGTTTAAATGCATCTTTTGACATTATCTATAATCCTCCCACAATTTCATCATATAATTCAAAATCTATTGTTCTTAACATCTTATCAGTATCAACAAGAACAACTTTTACTTTTTGTCCAAGCTTATATTGCTTATTAAGTATCTCGGATTTAAGTGCATATTCTTCTTCTGAAAAATAATAATAATCATCTCTTAATGAACTAATATGAACCATTCCTTCTACTGTATTAGGAAGTTCAACATAGAATCCCCATGAAGTCACACCTGATATAACACCATCAAATACTTCTCCGATTCTATGTGACATATATTCAACTTTTTTAAGTTTATCTGTATCTCTCTCTGCATCATCAGCTCGTCTCTCTGTCATACTTGCCTGTTTTGCAACAGCATCAAGTATCTTATTATAATGATTTATTCTTCGTTCATTAAGTCCACCATGAAGATTTTCTTTTATAATTCTATGAATCTGAAGATCCGGATATCTTCTTATTGGTGATGTAAAATGACAATAATACTTTGCTGCAAGTCCAAAATGGCCTGTACAACTTGTTGTATATTGTGCTCTCTTTAATGATCTTAGAGTAAGCCTGCTTATTAATGCTTCTTCATCTGAACCTTCAATCTTTTCAAGAAGTTTCTGTAATTCTTTTGGATGAATATCATCCTGACTAATCTTAATTGAATATCCAAAATTGTTAATAAACATACCAAGTCGTTCTATCTTCTCTGGATCCGGATTATCATGTGTTCTATATACAAATGGTACCTCCTGCCAAAAATGATCTTCTGCGACTGTCTCGTTAGCTATAAGCATAAAATCTTCAATTATTCTTGTTGCTACATTACGCTCATAAGGCTTTATATCTATCGGACGGCCTTTTTCATCAAGTATAATCTTTGATTCTGGAAAATCAAAATCAATAGAGCCTCTGCTAAATCTTTTTTTTCTAAGAATAGCAGCAAGTTCTTTCATAAGTTCGAACATCGGAACTAATTCCTTGTACTCATTAACAACTTCTTCATCTGAATTATCAAGTATCTTTTTAACTGCTGTATAACTCATTCTTCTATCAACATTAATAACTGTTTCACATATCTTATGTCCATAGACATTACCTTTTTCATCAATATCCATAATGCAGCTTAATGCAAGTCTGTCTACGCCTTCATTAAGTGAACATATTCCATTAGAAAGTTTATGAGGAAGCATAGGGATTACTCTGTCTACAAGATATACACTTGTTCCTCTTCTTAAAGCTTCTTTATCAAGAGGTGTGCCTTCTTTGACATAATTGGTAACATCAGCAATATGAACGCCTAATGTATATTTTCCATCTTTTTTGCTTATTGTAATTGCATCATCAAGATCTTTAGCATCTTCACCATCTATTGTAACAGTCTGCCAATTTCTTATATCAACACGTCCTGCCATCTCTCTTGTTGACACTTCATCAGGAATATCTTTTAATTGATGCATAACATTCTCAGGAAACTCAAGTGGAAGATCGTATGATTTTATTATAGACATTATATCTGTTCCCGGATCATTAACATGGCCTATAATCTCTATTACTTTACCTTCCGGTTTTTTACCATTTTTACCATAATCTGTTATCTTCACTACAACTTTATGGCCCGTTACTGCACCCATTGATTTTTCTGCTGGAATAAAAATATCTTTGGTAAATTTCTGATTATCTGGAATAACAAAGCCAAAACTTTTACTCTTTTGATATATTCCAACAATCTCTTTTACGCCTCTTTCTACAATATTAACAATGGTTCCTTCTCTTCGCTTACCTGATTTTCCTTCTAATATTCTTACATTGACAACATCATTAGTAAATGCACCATTAGTATCGCTTTCTGATATGAATATATCTTCATCTTCTCCTTCAACACTTACAAAGCCAAATCCACGCTGTGTAGCCTGAAAAA
>SAMEA104315435__coassemble_1142_pt1 | contig 12591 bp, 13 predicted proteins | sample SAMEA104315435__metabat2_low_PE_020 | metagenome-assembled genome bin SAMEA104315435 (sample SAMEA104315435) | gut metagenome | biome: Monkey gut; feature: monkey-associated habitat; material: faeces | place: China | collected 2013
GTCGAGCCACCCGTTTTACGGGTGGCGGCGACTGATACTATTATACTTTTATGGTGCTAATACAAGGGCAAGATTTATTTTAGATAGTCGGGTGTAACATCACGTCCCATATCTTTAAGAAGTTTTTTATCACTTCGTATTGTTGCACATGCAACGGTTGTAAGCATATTGCCGGTAATAGTTGCAGAAGCACCGGATTTAAAAGCAAGCTCGCCATCATTGGTAAGTAATGCACGTCCGGCAGCAAGTCTTATATCAGCAGTCGGATTAATATATCTAAAGAAAGCGATAGTTCTTAGAATATCTTTTTCACTTATTCTCTCAAGATTCTCAAGAGGAGTTCCTTTTATAGGCATAAGTGCGTTAATAGGGATTGAATCTACAGGAATTTCAGACAGGCTTACAGCCATGTCAAGGCGATCTTCCCATGTCTCACCCATTCCGATAATTCCACCAGAACAAGCATACATTCCTTCAGCTTTGACTTTTTTCAGAGTATCTATCTTCATATCATAAGTATGTGTAGTGCATATATTAGGAAAATTTCTCTTAGAAGTTTCTATATTATGGTGGTAACTTGATACACCTGCTTCATGAAGTCTATGCAATTGTTCAGAAGATAAGAATCCCATTGAAGCACATAAGTCAATTTTACATTCTTTTTTCATAGTCTCATAAGCATGAATTGCTTTATCAAATTCGATACCGGTAAGTGCCTTGCCGGCAGTTACTATTGAAAAGCGATCTACACCTTCGTTTTCATTCATGCGACATGCTTCTAATATCTTATCTTCTGGAAGAAAATCATATATATCACAATCTGTATGATGATGTGCAGATTGGGCACAATATTTACAGTCTTCAGGGCATTTGCCACTTCTTCCATTTATAATAGAGCATAGATCAACTTTATCACCTACAAAGTGTTCTCTTATCTTATCAGCACCTTTACACAATTCATCAAGATCACATGTAAGAAAAAAGGTTAGATCATCATCTCTTGTAATTCTTCGTCCGTTAATTATCTCATTAGCTAGTTCCATTGCATCCATACGCTCGTCTCCATTCGTTTATTATATTATAAAAAACTCTCATAAAAGTACATTGGTGGCATATATTTTTAAATTTTTTAGTGAATTATGATTGATAATATTATTTTTTATTAATACCATAATTAAAATAAAGAAATAAAAGGTAAACCTTAATGTACCATGAGTTAACAATAATACTTTTTATATTTGGTGTCAACTCTTAAAAAAAGACTATTGAATTTCGCTACCATATTAAAGTATAATACTAGTTGTGTGTTGTCTGGCTAAGAGAGGATAGACAGATATATGTATACACAAAAAAATATTAAGGGGTCAAAATAATGAGGACAGAGATTACGAGAGAAGAACTCGAAAGAGCAACAGGTACTATTAACAGAATCAATGGATACTATCAGAGTAAGGTAGTTGGACAGTCATATCTTGGATGTGCACTTTTAGTTGCACTTATGACTAATGGACATATTCTGCTTGAATCAGTACCGGGACTTGCCAAGACAACTGCAGCAAAAGTAATGACTGATGCTGTTAATGGTGAGTTTTCAAGAATTCAGTGTACTCCTGATTTATTACCGGGAGACATAATTGGAACACAGATCTATAATGCAGCAACTAATACGTTCGAGAATAAGCTTGGACCTGTATATGCTAACTTTGTACTATTAGATGAAGTTAACCGTTCAAGTGCTAAGACACAGAGTGCAATGCTTGAAGCAATGCAGGAACATGCTGTAAGTATTGGGGGAACCACTTACAATATGCCAGAAGTATTTGTTGTAATCGCAACACAGAATCCAGTAGAACAAGAAGGAACATATATGCTTTCCGAAGCACAGATGGATAGGTTTTTATTAAAAGTTAATCTTACATATCCGGATGCGGCAAGTGAGATGGAGATTCTTAATAGAATTGAAGCAGATATATTTAGCGAAAGTCATGCAGTTGCATCTTTAGATGATATTGTATTTTTGCAGAAATTATGTAAAAAAGTATATATGGATCCGGCAATCAAAAAGTATATAGTAGATATAGTTCAGGCATCAAGAATGACAGACAGAATTCTTCCACCGGAATTATCACAGTATATCTCAATGGGAGCAAGTACCAGAGCAGCAATAGCATTTATGGATGTAGCTAAAGCAGTTGCACTTGCTAATGGAAGAGTATATTGCATACCAGATGATGTCAAGATGATGCGTTATTCCGTACTTAGACACAGAATAATGCTTAATTTTGCTGCAGTTGCGGATGGAATTAGCGAAGAGACAATAATTGATGCGATAATAGGGGCGGTTAAGACACCATGAGACTGAATTATATAATGAAGATAGAATCACAGCTTAAGAGATATAGGACAATAAGTACTAACAGACTTACTTCAAGAATACTTGATGGTTCGTATGTATCAATGTATAAAGGGCGAAGTATGAACTTCGATGAATTAAGAGAATATGAGCAGGGTGATGATATAAGAGATATTGATTTTAAAGCATCAGCAAGAAATCCACAGGGTAAATTCCTTGTGAAACAGTATATAGCAGAGAAAAAACATAATATTATGTTATGCATAGATACTAATAAAAGAATGCTTGCACATACACCGTCAGGATATGAAAAAAGAGAAACTGCACTTATGACAGCAGGTACTCTTGCATGTCTTGTATCTAAGAATGGTGATTATGTAAGTGCAACATTCTCTAATGACAAACTTATGCAACATTATCCTTTTAAAAATGGAACTGTTAATATTGAGAATATATTAGAGCAATATTATAAAGCTGTTAATATGAATAATGAATCAACACTTACAGATTCACTTAAATATATTATCCGTAATTATAGAAGAAGAATGATAATCTTGATAGTTACTGATATTGAAGGAATAAGAAGTATAGATGAGAATATTCTTAGACAGATTAGAGCTGTTAATGATGTGCTTTTAGTATGTGTGGAAGATGCACAGGCAACCGGTGGGAATGTATATAGTGTTAAGAATGCAAGTTATCTGCCTGAATTTCTTACAGGAGATAAAAAACTTGCAAAGATATTGCAACAGAAGAAACAAGATGTATATGAAGAATGTGAAGCAAAACTTAAGAGATATGGAATAGCACATTCTATTATAAATAGTTGTGAAGAGATTGACACTAAGATAATTGAACTTCTTGAGAAGCACAAAAAGAATTAATATGTTTTTATAAAATATGTTCACACCTAATACAATTTAATTAGAATAGATGCAAAGCTAGAAAGAGGAAAGATATAATATGCAGACAGAGGTAAAACTTCAAGATCCTTTTTCTTATTCACTGTTACCGGTTATAATTACAGGTATTATTGTAGTAGCATTTATTATTTTTATAATAGTGAGAAAAATTATAATAATAAGAAAAAATGCAAAAATGCGTAAGAAAACGGTAATAGAAGATAGAAGAAGAGAACTTACTGAAGAAGAAATATTACAGATAAAAAAAGAATATATATCACAGCTTATAAAGATACAGGAAGGTTATGACAATGGCCAGCTTGCAATGCGTGATACATATCAGAGAATAAGTGCAAGTATCAGAGAATTTGTATTTAAAGTCACAGATATAGAAGTACATAATTATACACTTACAGATATAAAGAGACTTAATATGCCAGTTCTTGCGGAACTTGTTGAAGAATATTACAGACCGGAATTCGAAAGAGAATCACTAGGTGATGTTAAGAATTCTATAGAAAAAACAAAAAGGGCGATAGAAAGATGGAATTAAGAAATCAATATGTAATCTATATTTTTGCAGCCATCCTGGCAGTTGTTTTTATTCTGCGTGGTAAGAATAAGACTGATAGGTATAATGGCGGTAAAAAAGTAACAGGTATGTCTTATATTGAAGATGATCCATATTATAAGAAAAGATTAAGAACATACAAAGTATTATCAGCGATGGTTGCTATATTATGCATATTAAGTATTGTAGCATCAGTTGTTATACTTGCAAGACCTTATAGCAGATCTTATGTTGAAAAAGAGAATCATAACAGAGATATAATGTTGTGCCTTGATATATCAACATCTGTAGACGAACTTAATCTGTCACTTGTTGAAAATCTTAAAAGTGTAGTAAATGAACTAAAAGGAGAACGATTCGGAATAGTAATATTTAATACATCTCCGGTATTATTAGTACCACTTACAGATGATTATGAATATGTTAATAATACTCTTGATGAGCTTGCAAGATGTCTTACTAATAGAATAGATGATGATTATAGCGATGATGAATGGATGTATCTTCAGTCATATCTTGAGACAGGAACACTTGTAGGTAATGAAGAAAGAGGAAGTTCACTGATTGGAGATGGACTTGCAGGTGCATGCATTAATTTTGATAATACTGAGACTGAGAGAACAAGAATAGTGATATTTGCAACAGACAATGATATTCAGGGTGAGCCTTATTATACACTAAGTGAAGCGGCATCACTTTGTGCTGATAATAAGATAATTGTATTTGGAATTGGAACTAAAGAGATGACAAGTGACAATTCTAAATCTATGGAGAGTGCTGTTAGAACTACAGGTGGAAGTTTTTATATTGAAGAAGAGAGTGGAACAGTTAAGAGTATAATTAATGATATTAACAAGCAGGAAAAGAGCCTTATAAAAGGTAATAAAGAACTTATAAAAACAGACATAATAACGATTCCTTTTATAATTCTCATGATATCAATATCATTAATGTATATGCTTGCATCAATTATTAAAAAATAATAAGGAAGACATTATGGAGAGTATGAAATATGAAGATTAATCCTATTATACCAATATGGCTGATGGCTGTTATATGTGTGGTTATCCTCTTTTTTAGACGAAAAAAGGCAGCATATATAAGACAGATTGTAGCAGTAATATTATTATTTGTTATGAATCTTAGAATAATGATACCGGATATGACAGTTAAGAAGACAGATGTAGAGATGAATACAAGAGTATTATTTGTAATAGATAATACTCTTAGTATGATTACAAATGATTGTGATGATAACAGAGAGAGGATGGAAGCAGTTAAGGAAGATTGCGAATATATAACAGATGAACTTGCAGGATCAAAGTTTGCAATAATAACATTTGATAATGTGGCTGAAGTTGTATCACCATATACAGGTAATACAGAATTTGTTAAGAATGCAATACAGTCAATAAGACCGTTAGATTCGCTATATGCGAAGGGAACATCATTTGAAGCACCACTTGATGATATTAAGAGAATGTTAGATAGTATAGAAGATGAAAAATGTAATAAAATAATCTTCTATATAAGTGATGGTGAGATAACTAATGGTGATGATATGCCTTCATATAAGGAGATAAGTGAACTTGCAGATGGTGGAGCTGTACTTGGCTATGGAAGTGAAGAAGGCGGTAAGATGTATGTAGATGAGTACGGAGATGGTGAAGAAGCGATAAAAGATCCAGATACCTATAAAGATGCAATATCAAAGATTGATGAAGATAATCTTAAAAAGATTGCAAAAGATATGGGACTTAATTATGTCAAGATGGATTCTAAGAAAGATATTGATAAAATATTAAAGGATATAATAGATAATTCTGATGCAATAGAGAATGAGAATGATACAAAAGGCTATGCAGATATTTATTATTTTTTTGCAATACCATTAATTATTCTTGCTGCGTATGAATTATATACAATGAAAAGGAAGTGAGAGATATGCTAAAGCGAATGACAATCGTATGGGGAATAATAACAGCAATATTTGTATATCTTCTTGTTAACTATACTTCTAATGAGATAATGATTAACAATTATAAAAAAGGAGAATATAATAATAATCCACTGTCATTTATGGGATTTTATGAGCCTTATGTTGAAGATTATAATAGAGGTAACATAGCATATAAAAATGATGATTATGAGATGGCAGTTACTTATTATGAAGAAGCTTTAACTAAGAATCCTCCGGTTAAAAAAGAATGTAGTATAAGAATCAATCTTGTACTTGCAAAGCTTAATCAGATTGATTTTGATAATATCACAGAAGAAGATAAGAATGAGGTAATAAGAACACTTGATGACTGTATTGATATTCTGTGTGAAGATGAATGTGCAACAAGGGATGGTAAAGGACATAATGCTGATGCACAGCAGTTAGAAGAAGATATAGAAGCATTAAAAAAACAGCTTAATGAAACTTCAGAAGATGTTAAAGATAATCATGATAATACTAAAGATGATAATAATGAGACTAAAGAAGATAATAATAATGAGCAAAAAAAGGATAAATTAAAAGAAGACCAGCAAAAAGGTCAAGAGGAGAGAAGTGGAGAATTAAGAGAAGACAAAGAATTATCAGATTATGATTATTATGATGGAAAAAGTTGGTAATTATGTATGTAGATAATTACTAAAAAACAATACTGATAATATGTGTTATTGATTACTAAAAATAATATTAATAGTATATATTTTACATAGATTTTACATTAATCTGATTATACATTTTACATAGCAAATATATAATAAGCCATGATGAAAAAATAAAAAAGGTACTGCAAAAGGAGTAAAATTATATGGCAGAAAAATTTGTTGTGGAAAATTTGAACCTGCATTATGGAGATTTTCACGCATTAAAAGATATTAATCTATCTATGAATGAAAATGAGATAACTGCATTTATCGGACCTTCAGGATGTGGAAAGTCTACATTTTTAAAGACTCTAAACAGAATGAATGATCTTGTGGCAGGTTGTAAAATCGATGGAAGTATAAAACTTGATGGTGAAGATATATATGGTAATATGGATGTTAATATCTTAAGAAAAAGAGTTGGCATGGTATTTCAGAAACCTAATCCATTCCCTATGAGTATATATGATAATATTGCTTTTGGACCAAGGACACATGGTATTAAGAATAAAGCAAAACTTGATGATATCGTTGAAAAATCACTTCGTGATGCAGCAATTTGGGATGAAGTAAAAGACCGACTTAAAAAGAGTGCACTTGGTATGTCAGGCGGACAGCAGCAGCGTCTGTGTATAGCAAGAGCATTAGCTGTTAAACCAGAAGTAATATTAATGGATGAGCCGACATCAGCTCTTGATCCAATATCAACTTCCAAGATAGAAGATCTTGTTCTTGAACTTAAGAAAGACTATACGATTATAATGGTTACTCATAATATGCAACAGGCAACAAGAGTATCTGACCGTACAGTATTTTTCCTTTTGGGTGAGATTGTAGAAAGTGGAAAGACTGAAGACATCTTCTCAGTACCGAAAGATAAACGAACAGAAGATTATATTACAGGGAGGTTTGGATGATGAGAAACAGATTCGACAGGCAGCTTGATGAACTTAATAAAGAACTTAATAATATGGGTAGTCTTATAGAACAGGCTATTGAGATGGCAATAAAGGCACTTATAGAGCAGAATGTTGAACTTGCAAAAACAGCAATTGATTTTGATCAGGAGATTGATGATCAGGAGAAGAAGATAGAGAATCTCTGTATGAAGTTATTAAGAGAGCAACAGCCGGTAGCAAAAGATCTAAGAGTTATATCGGCAGCACTTAAGATGATTACAGATATGGAGAGAATAGGAGATCATGCAGCAGATATATCAGGAATTACAATAGAGATGGCAAAAGATAAATATATCAAGAAGCTTGAACATATACAGATGATGGCAAAAGAGACAACTGTTATGGTAATAAAGAGCATTGATGCTTATGTGAATAAAGATATTGAAATGGCAAAAGAAGTAATAAAGCAGGATGATGTTGTTGATGAACTTTTTGCAAAGATAAAAGCTGAGCTTATAGGTCTTATGAATGCCAATGTGCAAAATGGTGAACAGGCAGCAGATTTGCTTATGGTAGCAAAATATTTTGAACGAATAGGCGATCATGCAACTAATATTGGTGAATGGGTAATATTCTCTATTACAGGTAATCATGAGGTCTAATAATTTAATACGAATATTAAATTATTAGACTGTTACTTTAGATTGAATGATAATTAGTGGATAGAGGAGATGTTTGAGATTATGGGAGAATCAATAGAAGATATTATGCATGATTTCTTTGTAAGTGAGATAAAGCCAGTTTTGGCACCGTATGTCATAGGCTATAATCAGCCTGTTCCATATCTTTCACAAGATAAAGAATATATACTTACTATAATGAAGACTAGAAAAGGTAATCTTAAGGCTGGAATAATTCCACTTGATGAAGAGATGTGTAAAGTATATGATATACCGGGGCACAGAAAAGCAAAAAAAGCAGAACTTATATGTAATTACATAAGTGAAGTATATGAGAATTATAGAATAGAATCTACTGCATATATGATATTAAAAAGAGATGATAGGAAGATTGTATCTATAAATCTATCTGACAGAATAAAATTAAGTCAGGCATTATTCATCTGTAGAATAATTGGAATTGATATCAAAAATATTATGTATGATATGGAGGCTGTAGTCTAGCAAAGGTGGTTTCTGCGAATAATGAATAAACAGATTGAAGATATTGCAAAAATTGAGAGATATATTCAAAAATCGGATTTTGTTAATGACTGCATGAATAAGATAGAACATCTTGAAGCTGAGATAATTAAGATAAATGACAGAGAAAAAAAGCATACAGGAAAAGAAATTATATGCGTAATGTCACATCGTATAAAGACAGCACAAAGTATATATAATAAACTTATCAAAAAAGGTTACATACCTGTAAAGAAGAACATAATAAAACTCAAAGATATAATAGGAATAAGAGTAGTATGTTCTTCTTTGGAGGATGTATACAGACTTAGCGATGAGATTAAGAATATAGAAGATATAATTATATTAAAAGAGAAAGATTATATTAAAAAGCCTAAGAAAAAAGAAAAAATATAAAGTATAGATTTGGGTACAATACATTGTTATTGTGCTTTTTTTGATCTACGGATGTGGTTTTGCCAGAGAGTATAATTAATAATGTATAATGATAAATTTTACATAATATTTACGTTAATGTATTAATAAAATTTACATTAGTAAAGTATGATTCATATAGTTAATAATTAAGTAATAAGTAGAAAGAGGAGAACTATAATGAATGGTAAAAAATTAACGTCACTTGAAAAAAGCTGGATATTGTATGATGTAGGTAATTCAGCGTTTATACTTCTTATATCAACAATAATACCGATTTTATTTAAGAATCTGGCATCACAGGCAGGAGTAGCCAATGCACAATCAACTGTATATTACAGTTATGCAGCATCAATAACAACAATAATAGTAGCAATACTTGGTCCGATATTCGGTAAGATGGGAGATAGACATTCTGCTAGAAAGAAACATTTTATAATAAGTTTTGTAGCAGGAGCAATTGCATGCCTTTGCCTTTCAATTACTAACAGTTATCTGGTATTTCTTGGAATATTCATTCTTGCTAAAGTAGCATATTCAATAAGTCTTATACATTATGATTCTATGTTGATGGACGTAACAGATAAGGATAGAATGGATGAGATATCATCACAAGGATTTGCCTGGGGATATATCGGAAGCTGTATTCCATTCGTAATAAGTCTTATGATTATACTTTTGTCAGATAAGATTGGTCTTACAATGAATAATGCAATGAAACTTTCATTTATAATATGTGGAATCTGGTGGATAGTAAGTTCAATTCCATTAAGCAGACAGTATAATCAAAGATGTGTTAATTCTGAAGATACTAATATTATTGAAGTTTTAAAAGAGATTAAAAATAACAAGAAAGTCTTAAAGTTCTTAATAGCTTTTTTCTTCTATATAGATGGAGTATATACAATAATTGAGATGGCAACTTCTTATGGCAAAGATGTCGGAATAGATGACAATTCAATGCTTTTAGCACTTTTACTAACACAGATAATAGCTTTCCCTTTTTCATTAATATTTGGAAAATTATCAAAAAAATATAAAACAGATAATCTTATATCAATTGCAGTTGGAGCATACTTTATTATAGCATTATTTGCACTTTCACTTGATTGTGCATGGAAGTTCTGGCTTCTTGCTATATGTGTTGCTATATTCCAGGGAGCAGTACAAGCACTTTCAAGATCATACTATGCAAGAATAATACCACAAGAAAAAGCAGGTGAATATTTTGGAATATATGATATATTTGGAAAAGGAGCATCATTTTTTGGAACAATGTTAATGGGGATTGCGACACATATAACAGGGAATTCAAGAGTAGGTGTATTTATGATAGCACTTATGATATTCATAGGATTTTGTATATTTAATGGTGGACGAATAAGAGAAAGTGAAAAAAATAAGGAAGTCATAACAGATACAACATTTTAAAACTTACTTAAGTTTTTAAGACAGCTTCATTGACGATACTTATCTGGTGTGATATATAAATATAGGTAGTATAATAGAAACTACCCTTCTAAGAGAGAGCATTTTACTTTTGGAAGGAGTAGTTTTTTTAATATAATGAAAAAAGGATGTGTGAAAATTGTTAACTTACTCATTAGAAGACAGAGGTTCAGTGCCAATATATGATTATCTGTATCAATGTATTAGAGATGATATTTTGTCAGGCAAGATAAAAAAAGATGAAAAACTCCCATCAAAAAGAGAGTTTGCAAAACACAATAAAGTAAGTGTCATAACAATTGAAAATGCGTATTCACAACTTCTTACAGAAGGTTTTATATATTCACTTCCTAAGCGGGGATATTATGCTTCGGATATACTTAAAAACACAGAATACCTTGATAAGAATCAGAATGTTAAAGTTGCACATGAGCAAGAATTTGTAACAAAATATGTAGATCATGAATATTTTGTTGATCTGAAGTCTAATAGTGCATCGCTTGACAATTTTCCATTTTCTGTATGGTCAAAACTTATGCGAGAAGTATTATCTGTTCATGATACTTCATTATTAAAAATAGTACCTTTTAACGGAATTGCAGAACTAAGAATGGCACTTAGCGATTATCTATATAGATTTAGAGGAATTGCAGTATCACCGGATCAGATCATTATAGGAGCAGGAACTGAATATCTATATTCAAGACTTATACAGCTTCTTGGCAGTGAAGACAGATTACATTTTGCAGTAGAAGATCCGGGATATAAGAAGATATCAGAGATATATAAGAGTAATGGACTTGATTATTCATATATTCCGGTTGATGATAATGGAATGAAGATAGATGAACTTGAGAAGTCCAATGCTAATATAGCACATATATCAGCATCCCATCTATATCCGCTTGGACAGATAATGCCAATTAAGAGAAGACAGGAACTGTTACGATGGGCAGCTAAGAAGGAAGACAGATATATAATAGAAGATGATTATGATTGCGAATTCAGAATTAATGGTAAACCGGTACCACCGATAAAAAGTTATGACACATGTAATAAAGTTATATATATTAATACTTTTTCAAAGACGTTATCACCTTCGATAAGAATAAGTTATATGGTACTTCCTGAGAAACTTATGGAGAAATATATTAATACTATGAGTTTTTATGCATGTACAGTATCAAGTTTTGAGCAGTATACACTAAAGCGTTTTATCAGTGAAGGCTATTTTGAGAGACATATAAGCAGAATGAGAAATTATTATAAGAATCTTCACAGCGATATAATTAAGGCAGTTAGAAAGTCGGAATTTATAAACAGAGCAATTATATGTGAGGGTAATGCAGGAACGCATATTCTTTTAAAACTGGATACAGACAAGACAGATAAAGAACTGATTGAAGCAGCAGCCGGATATGATGTTAATATAACATTTGTATCAGAATATTGCAGCGATACTTTACTTGGTTGTGGTAATTACAATCATATTCTTATAGTCAACTATTCAGCGATAGTACCAGAGAGGATGGAGTATGCATTTAATGTTATTGCAAAGATATTGTGATAAGCAGGAACACAAAAATAGTTTGATAAATCAGAATATTTGGTGCATAATATGAGAAGATGATATCTTGATATATAGATAATATTACATTGACATATTAAAAAAGAGAGGAAGACAATATGAAGTTTACAAATTATGAGCTTATAAAAAAACAAAGTATCCCTGAATTAAAGTCAGAAGGATATCTGTTAAGACACAAAAAGAGTGGTGCAAGAGTAGTATTGTTATCAAATGATGACGAGAATAAAGTATTTACAATCGGTTTTAGAACACCACCTGAGAATTCAAAAGGCGTACAGCATATAATTGAACATTCAGTATTATGTGGGTCAAAACTGTATCCGGCAAAAGATCCATTTGTTGAACTTGTAAAAGGATCACTTAATACATTCCTTAATGCGATAACATATCCTGATAAGACAATATATCCTATTGCAAGCTGTAATGATACTGATTTTCAGAACCTTATGCATGTATATGTTGATGCAGTTTTTAATCCTAATATATATGAGAGAAAACAGATCTTTATGCAGGAAGGCTGGCATTATGAACTGGAGAAAGAAGATGATGAATTAAAATATAATGGCGTTGTAT
>SAMEA104315435__coassemble_1149_pt1 | contig 12489 bp, 11 predicted proteins | sample SAMEA104315435__metabat2_low_PE_020 | metagenome-assembled genome bin SAMEA104315435 (sample SAMEA104315435) | gut metagenome | biome: Monkey gut; feature: monkey-associated habitat; material: faeces | place: China | collected 2013
TGCCTTTCGTATTTGCCGCCCAGTTCCTCAAATTAGAAGTTGTCACTTAATCCTGCAATTTCGTTAAATCTTCTAAATACATTTCTGTATATCCACATTCTGGGCAGACTGCAACTCTAACATCATCTATAGTTGTCGCCTTTTGTTTTTCATCCACACGAACAACAATCCCATAACCGCCGCCGTTAACTTTAAGTCTCAAATCCACTTTCATGCTTGCTCCGCATTTTTCACATTTTCTCATTGTGTATTCCTCCGATTTACCGAATTCTTCCTTAACATCTATTCCACTGCCTACAACCTCCCAAAATGGTCGAGTTGCCGGATTGGTTGTCATCCATTTACGTTTTCCAAAAATCATCCCAAAATGCCTGACATCTAATCCACTGTCTCAAATCGTGACATCTAATCCGAGGTCACAACCTGACACACATTTTGCAGTAGATATGTTTCCATATAAGAAAACCGAGCTTTTTCAGGAGTCTGGCCTCAAATCCAAACCTCCGAAAAAGCCCTTATTTAATCTGTTTTTATCTGCCGCCATGCCGGATGCGCTACGGAAGCAAGCTTCCTACGCTTATCCGCGGCATTCGCCGTATACAGACCGTCGCATAAATGTGCCTTTGCGAGTAAACTCTCACGGCACATTATGCTCGGTCTGTGCATGGCTCATTGCTAACGCGCGACATCAAGGCTACCGTCTCCACATGCCCCGTATGCGGAAACTGGTCCACTGCTACCGCTCTCTCCACTTCATATCCATTCCCGCACAATATCTTAACATCCCTTGCAAGTGTTGCGCTGTCACATGAGACATATACGATTCGTTTAGGTAACATCTTGACCATTGTATCAAGAAGCACTTCATCGCAGCCTTTTCTTGGTGGATCAACCACTATTACATCCGCTTTTACGCCTTGTTCCTTATACATCTTAGGAATTACTTCCTCAGCTTTTCCAACATAAAACTCTGCATTATCTATGTTATTAATCTTAGCATTATTATTAGCATCAGCTATCGCTTCAGGAACTATCTCAACACCATATACTTTCTTTGCTTTTTGTGCAAGGAAAAGAGAGATTGTACCAATTCCACAATATAGGTCAAATACTGTCTCATTACCGGTAAGAGACGCATATTCAAGTGCTTTCTCATAGAGTTTCTTAGTCTGCACAGGATTTACCTGATAGAATGACTTAGGTGATATCTGATATTTTACATCGCCGATATAATCTGTAATATAATCACTTCCCCATACAGTAACTGTCTTATCTCCAAGAATAACATTCGTCTTATTACAATTTACATTATAAGATATACTTGTCATTCCATCTATATCTTTAAGATAATCATACAATCTGTCAGCATGTGGAAGTTTCTTAGAATTCACTACAACGCATACCATTAACTCACCTGTTGTAAATCCTTTTCTAATAAGGATATGTCTTACAATACCTGTATGCTTCTCCTCGTTATATGGTGCAATATGATTATCTTCCATATATCTCTTAATTCTAAGAAGAATCTTCTCATTCTCTTTGACTCCAAGATGACAATTATAATTCTCAATAATTGAATGGGTTCTGCCTGCATAAAATCCCATGATTATATTGCCATTAGCATCACTTCCAACCGGATACTGTGCTTTATTACGATAATTATAAGGATTCTCCATACCTATCACAGGCTCAAGTGTAATATCACTAAGCCCGCCTATTCTCTTAAGATTATTAAGCACAAGATTATTCTTGAATTCAAGCTGCTTCTTATATGACATATGCTGAATCTGACATCCGCCACATCTTCTTGCGAACTCACATCTTGGTTCTACTCTGTCAGGTGAAGGCTCAATTATACTCATAAGCCTTGCAAAAGCATAATTCTTCTTAGCTTTCATAATCTTAACTTCAACTTTATCTCCTATAACAGTGTCCTTAACAAAAAGGGTATAGCCATCAATCTTGCCTATACCCTCTCCGTCAGTACTCATATCTGTTATATCAACTACATACATATCATTTTTATTAACAGAAATCATACATCCTCCATCTAATTATCACTTGTTCTTCGTATATTGCTGTCTAACAGTCTATTAAATCCAAGCCACTCACTCTTACCTTCATTCGCTGCAAATATCTCTGTAAGCGTCTCCATCTTAGCATCAAGATTATCTGCAAAATTAAGTGCAAGTGCTTCAATTAATGCCGGTTTCTTAGGTGATCCATATTCATATTCACCATGATGTGCAAGTATACAATGTTTAAGTTCACTTGCAACTTTTGGTGGAAAACCATCTATTGTTCTTATTCTCTCACCAATCATCTCAACACCCATAACAATATGTCCGAGTAAATTACCATCATCTGTATAATCATTCTCAGGGAATGTTGATATCTCTCTTAATTTACCCATATCATGGAACATAGCTGCTGCAAGTATAAGATCTCTATTAATGACCGGATATGTATCTGCATAAAAATCACACAACTTAGTTACACCAAGTGTATGCTCAAGCAGACCGCCTATGAATCCATGATGAACGCTCTTAGCTGCAGAATGAAACTTGAATGCTTTTACGAATTCTTCATCTTCAACAAAAAAACTTCTGACAAGCTTAGCTATATATGGATTATTAATCTTCTTAACATATCCTAAAAGCTCTGCATACATCTCTTCTACATCTCTCTTGCTTGATGGAAGAAAATCCTTAGGATCATATTCGCCTTCACCACATCTTCTTACACGTCTTATATTGAACTGTAACATCCCATTAAAACTTGTTACATCTCCACTTATCTCAATATAATCAAGTGCGTCAAAATCATCAATTCCTGATGAATTAGGCTCCCATATCTTAGCATCCATACAGCCTGTTTTGTCTTGAATTATTACATTCTCGTATGATTTTCCTGTTTTTGTTGTTGCTGAAGACTTCTGTTTACACATATATACAGAAGTAATTCTATCGCCTTCATGCAATGTTTCTATATATCTCACTTTTTTCCTCCACTTCCGGCAACATACCGGCTATTTTATTTATACATATAATAGACCAGATCTCTACCCTATCTTAGTCTCTTATTATACTTATTCTACACCAACAGTACACTGAAATTCAATTCCAATATAACCATCACGTCCCTGACGCATCGCATTAACCATTATAACATCTCCTGGCGAATATGAATAGAGCAATTGCTGATATTCTTCCATAGTCTCAATGCTCTGTCCATTAATTCCGGTAATAATATCTCCACTTTGTATACCACTCACGAATGCCGGTGAATCCTGCTTAGAACTCGTTACATATACACCTGCCGGGAATCCATAGCTTGTCTTCATTGACTGTGTCACCGACTGGCCATATATTCCAAGACATGGAACATCTCTATTATTAGAGAGCTGCTGCATAAGTATCTTAAGATCAGATATCGAATATGCTGTTATAAGTCTCACTCCATCTGATACTTCACCATCATATTTTGATGTTGCAATTCCAACTACCTGTCCATCCATATTGAGAAGTATTCCTGTTCCACCATTATAACATGTTATATTCGTATTAATTATTGTATAACTTCCATCTGTCTCCTGCACTACTTTTTTTACACCGGTTGCAATACCATAATTCATGGTATTATTATATCCAAATATATTACCAATCGCTATAAGCGGCTCTCCAAGTTCAACCATATACGAATTGCCAAGATTAGCAACTTCTATCTTATCAAGATCCGCAACATTAAGAACACTTTTATCAACTGCAACAACCGCAAGATTAGTAGCTGTATCACCTTTTAACAAAGTTGCATCAACTGTATTGCCACTTGCAAGCAGGACTCTTATATTATCTGCACCACTTATTGCATCATAGTTAGTAAGAACTAATATTCTGGTATCATCACCCGCTATAATCACACCTGATGTATTTCCATTCTTCTCGTAAGAATTATCAAACCAGTCAACTTCATTAACAACTGACACAACTGTTACAAGTGAGTTCATCCCACTATCTGCTACATCCATAAGTGCGGCATACATAGATTTATAATCATCTTTAGTAAGTTCTCTTTTCTCAATAGCATTCTGCACTATATCTTCTATAGGCTGTGTCTGAGTCTGTGTCTCCTCATCTTCTGTAGTATCTTCATCAAGTGTAAATGTAATTGTCGGACTCTCAGGCTCTTCATCGTTATTCTTAAGCTTACCGGCTACAGATGAAAAAAACACAAAAAATATAGCTGCAACAGTGCCAAATAATGCTGCTGATGCAACGATTTTAAGTGCTTTCATCATGGTTTTTTTAATTTTTTTTCTAGGATTAGGTGCAATCTGCTCTGTATAAAGACTATACTCCTTATCATTTTCTTTGTGTTCCTCATTACCCGATGCCCGCATATTATATCTCTCCTTGCAAAAAATATACTCATAATTATTGACTATTATACACAACGTATATGAACATTTTATGACAAAGATGTAAAATAAATAATGCACTCCGAAAAAACGTTTGAAGTTTTACCATATATAAGGTAAAATGTAACCGAAACCCTCACAAATACAACAATAATAAGGAAGATAACGATATGAATAGCAAAGTATTAAAAACACTTGAATACAATAAAATAATCGAAAAACTTACTGCTCTTGCTTCATCATCAATGGCAAAAGAAAAATGTGAAAAACTTGTTCCTTTATCAGATATAGATGAAATAAAACTTATGCAAAAGAACACTTCAGATGCGCTAAGCCGTATTTTTCAAAAAGGAAGTGTATCTTTCTCCGGTTTAAAAGATGTAAGAGCCTCAGTAAAAAGACTTGAAATCGGAAGTATTCTGTCAATGGCAGAGCTTTTAGCAATAAGCAGCGTCCTTGACGTTACTAACAGAGTAAAAGCTTTTTCAAGACAGGAAAATGACGAGATCGAAAAAGATTCTCTTGACGATATGTTTGAAGTTCTCGCACCATTAACTCCTGTTAACAATGAGATTAAACGCTGTATTATCTCTGATGAAGAGATGAGTGATGACGCAAGCCCTACGCTTAAGTCAATCAGACGTGCAATGCGTAATGCTAATGAGAAGATCAGAGCAGAACTTACTTCTATCGTAAGTTCACAGACACAAAGAACATATCTTCAGGAATATGTTGTAACACAGCGAAATGGCCGTTACTGTATCCCTGTCAAATCCGAATATAAATCTCAGGTTCCAGGTATGATTCATGACCAGTCACAGACTGGTTCAACAATATTCATAGAGCCAATGTCAGTAGTAAAGCTTAATAATGAGCTAAAAGAACTTGAGATCAAAGAACATGATGAGATAGAAGTAATTCTTGGAAGACTTACTAACGAAATAGCTGCATATGCAGAAGATATCACTAAGAATGTTACAACACTTACAGACCTTGATTTTATATTTGCAAAAGCAGGGTTATCAAAATTAATGAAAGCATCCGAGCCTTCAATTAACGAAGACGGCTATATTAATATCAAAAAAGGCCGCCATCCACTTATAGATCCTAAAAAAGTAGTGCCAATAGATGTATATCTTGGTGATGAATTCACTTCACTTATCATAACAGGACCTAATACAGGTGGTAAGACAGTTTCTCTAAAGACTGTCGGACTTCTCTCTCTTATGGGACAGGCAGGTCTTCATATTCCTGCTTTTGATGGTTCATGTATATCAGTATTTGAAGAGATCTATGCAGACATAGGTGATGAACAAAGCATTGAGCAAAGCCTTAGTACGTTCTCATCACATATGACTAATATTGTAAAGATACTTGATAAAGCCAACTATCGTTCACTTGTACTATTCGATGAATTATGTGCAGGAACAGATCCTACAGAAGGTGCTGCACTTGCAACAGCAATACTCACTTCACTTCACAAAAGCGAAGTAAGAGTAATGGCAACAACACACTACAGTGAACTTAAAGTCTATGCACTTACTACTGACGGAGTATGTAATGCCTGCTGTGAATTTAATGTTGAGACATTAAGCCCTACATACCGTCTGTTAATAGGTATTCCTGGAAAAAGTAACGCATTTGCAATATCAAGCAAATTAAACCTGCCTTCTTACATTATTGACAATGCAAAAAAACTTCTTAATTCACAGGACGAAGCTTTTGAAGACTTACTCTCAGAACTTGAGACTAACAGAGTAAAGATTGAAAAAGAAAAAGCCGAAATTGAAGCTTACAAAGCCGAGATTGAAACACTCAAAAAAGAACTTGAAAGCAAAAATGAACAAATCGCAGCGAAAAAAGAAGCTATACTTAGAAATGCCAATGAAAAAGCCAATGAGATTCTTACAGAAGCTAAAGATTATGCTGACGAGACAATCAAGAAATTTAATAAATATGCAAAAACAGCACCTGAACTTAGAGATATGGAAAGAGATCGTGAAAAACTTCGTGGAAAACTCGGCAAAGTTCAGAATCATCTTGCAATCAAGAATACCCAAGCACCTAAAAAGCTTCACAAACCTGAAGATTTTAAACTTGGTGATAAAGTAAAAGTATTAAGCCTTAATCTAGAGGGTACAATAAGTTCAAAACCTAATGCAAAAGGTGAAGTATTTGTACAGATGGGTATTCTCCGCTCTCAGGTTAATATCAAAGATCTTGAGATAATTGACGAGCCTGTAGTTACAGGTCCTAATATGTCAAAAACAGGTCAGGGTAAGATAAAGATGTCTAAGTCATTCTCTATCTCACCAGAGATTAACCTTATCGGCAATACTGTTGATGATGCACTTGCAATATTAGACAAATATCTTGATGATGCCTATTTGTCACACCTTCCTAAAGTTCGTGTCGTTCATGGAAAAGGTACAGGAGCTTTAAGAAATGCTGTACATCAGCATCTAAAACGTCAGAAAAATGTTAAATCTTACCACCTTGGTACATTTGGTGAAGGCGATGCAGGTGTTACAATCGTAGAATTTAAATAAATTGGGGGATTATTTAATGACAGTTAAACAAAGAATATTAATAGTAGATGATGATAATAATATCGCTGAATTAGTATCACTCTACCTTATCAAGGAATGTTTTGAGACAATGATTGTTAATGATGGAGAAAGTGCACTAAAAGCCAATCAGACTTTTAGGCCTAACCTTATTCTTCTCGATCTTATGCTGCCTGGTATGGATGGCTACCAGGTATGCCGAGAGATAAGAAAAGACTCACCCGTTCCAATAATTATGCTTTCTGCAAAAGGCGAGATTTTTGATAAAGTCTTAGGTCTTGAACTTGGTGCAGATGACTATATGATAAAACCATTTGATACCAAAGAACTTATAGCCAGAATCAAAGCTGTATTAAGAAGATATACAACGAAACCAATTCCGGTTGATTCTGTTCAAAAAGGTGAGTATGTTGAATATCCTGACCTTACAATCAATCTTACTAATTATTCAGTTATATACAAAGGTGAATCCCTTGAGATGCCTCCAAAAGAACTGGAATTATTATATTTTCTTGCTTCATCACCTAACCAGGTATTCACAAGAGAACAGCTTCTTGACCACATCTGGGGCTATGAATATATTGGTGATACTAGAACTGTTGACGTTCATATCAAACGTCTCAGAGAAAAGATAAAAGATCATCCAAACTGGTGCATATCAACCGTTTGGGGAATTGGATACAAATTTGAGGTGAAACGATGAACCGGACACTTAATTCCAAATTCGTAATCGGATATATAGTCTTTGCAATATTGAGTCTTATAACAGTAGCAACAGTTTCTAACAAACTCTTTTATAAAAATCTTATAAAAGAAGAAGTTGACTCAATGTATCGAGAAGCTAATACCATTGTAAATGCTTATGCATCGTCATATTTTAGCAGTAAATCGACAATGGATGAGACTTCTCTTGAGCTTAAAAGACTTGATGCAATGATGGACAGACAGATATGGATTATTGACACTACAGGTGCAATTGTATTAGATACACGCAAGCAGACAAGCAAGACAAGCGAGATCCCTGAAGTCATTGAAGAATTTGATCCAACTGCCAATGGCGGCAAATATTATCAACAGGGTGATTTTTATGGCTATTTTGACGAAGAGATGATAACTGTAATGTCACCAATCACTTCTCATTATAGCATACGAGGTTATGTTCTTATTCACGAACCTGTTGATAATATTATTCCACGAAAAGACAGTTATCTTATAATTACTTTTATCATGGTATTTATGGTATTTGCATATTCTATGGTATTCTTAATTATATTCAGAATGTGGGTTCTTCGCCCACTTAGGAAGATAACAGTAGCTGCCGGAGAATATGCCGGTGGCAATCTTAAATATGAACTTAATGTACAATCAGATGATGAGATGGGTAATCTTGCTAATGCTATGAGCTATATGGCAAAAGAACTTAATGAGACAGAGGAATATCAACGTAAGTTCATCTCCAATATATCACATGACTTTCGTTCTCCTCTTACCTCAATAAAAGGCTACCTTGAAGCTATGCTTGATGGTACAATTCCTCAGGAATTACAAGGCAAATACTTAAATATTGTTATCAATGAAACTGAACGTCTTACCAAGCTTACAAGTTCACTTTTGACACTTAATAAGATGGATAGCAAGGAAGCACGCCTTGAGATAACACGTTTTGATATCAACCAGATGATCAAACAGGTTATTCTCACATTCGAAGGTACATGTTCATCTAAGAATATTAAATTTAATCTGATATTCGATGAAAAAGAGAATTATGTTCTTGCTGATTATAGTAAGATTCAACAAGTTCTCTATAACCTGATTGATAATGCAATAAAATTCAGTAAAACTGACTCTTTTATACATATAACCACTACTGAAAAAGGTGATAAAGTCTTCATCTCTGTCAAAGATACCGGAATTGGTATTCCTAAAGAGAGCATTCCTAAGATATGGGATCGTTTTTATAAATCAGACTTATCACGAGGCAAAGACAAGAGAGGAACAGGACTTGGACTTTCAATAGTTAAAGAGATTCTTAATACGCATAAAGAGAATATTAATGTCATAAGTACTGAAGGTGTTGGAACTGAATTCATATTCACACTTTCTAAAGCGAAAGATAATATATAATAATGTGCAATAATATACAAGCTCCAAAACACCTAATATATCAATAAAAAACACATTCTTTGTTTTCTTTTGATATATTAGTCTTTTGGAGCTTATATATTTTCTAAATGGATTACTGAGTTTTTAATATATTGTTTTATAATCAAATAAATCAAATACTATTAACTATTATTAATTATCCTATCTCCATTCAAATGTACGAAGATGACCTTCACAGTTCATCCCTGCAAAATTATTCTGTCTTAGTGCTTCATATAATACGATTGCAACTGAATTAGACAGATTAAGACTTCTGATATCACCTATCATCGGCACTCTGACACATGTCTTTTGATTATCATAGAGAATCTTCTCAGGAATTCCTGCACTCTCTTTACCAAACATAATAAAACAATCTGGTTCATAATGAGCTTCTGAATATATATATGGTGCTTTAGTTGTCGCATAATATACTTTTGCTCCCGGATTCTTCTCCATAAAATCTTCATAATTCTCATATACATGAAGATCAAGTTGTGGCCAGTAATCCATACCGGCTCTTTTAACTGCCTTATCACTTATATCAAATCCAAGTGGTTTAATAAGATGAAGGCTTGTTCCTGTTGCTACACATGTTCTTCCGATGTTGCCTGTATTAGATGGTATCTCAGGCTCTAATAATACAATGTTCATATCTACGTTACTTCCTATTCTACTTTTAATGCAATATCTATTTCAATACACATATTATCACCATATGTTAGTGGAACGCAAATATTTTTTGCATAAGTTGTTGTAAAAGATACTGTACCACGACATATAGTTGGTGGTGTAATATCTATTCCAACGCCTTTTGTAGACAAAATCGTTGCTGCATTACCAAGTATCATATTACCCATCTCACTTATCGCACTTGTTGCAATCTCGTTCATCTCTGATACGGGCATCATCATCATCTTTGATGCTATATCAAGTGCAACTGAATTATCAAAAGCAATAAGCACCTGACCTCTGAATTCACCTGTAATACCAATCATAATGATTATTGTATCACCTCCAAATTCACTAGCCTTAACATAAGGCTTGCCAACCTTAGTCTCTATCTGACACATATCCTTCAATATCCTGCTGGCTGATGCCAGGAAAGGATTAATATATTCAATATTAATATCTGCCATAAAAAAAGCCTCCTTACAACTTTATATCAAGCCTATTAACAAATGCTTCTATTCTTCCAAGTGCTATTTTCAGGTTATCAAGCGAATAGGCATACGAAACTCTTAAAAATCCTTCTCCACAATTGCCAAATGCTGTTCCTGGTACTATTGCTACTTTTTCTTCCATAAGAAGTCTTGTTGCAAACTCATCGCTTGTCATACCAAATCTTCTTATGCTTGGAAATACATAAAATGCACCTTCCGGTTCAAAACATTCCATTCCTATACGATTAAACGTATGTATAAGATATCTTCTTCTCTGATTATATGCTTCAACCATTCTCGCAACATCTTCATCTCCATTTTTTAGTGCATCTACCGCTGCAAACTGACTATTTGTTGGTGCACACATAATTGCATATTGATGAATCTTTATCATCTGTTCCATAATAATGTGTGGACCTGCAGCATATCCAAGTCTCCATCCTGTCATTGCATAAGCTTTTGAAAAACCATTTATTACAATTGTTCTTTCTTTCATACCATCTATCTGCGCAATAGACGCATGAATACCATTATATGTTAATTCGGAATAAATCTCGTCTGAGATTACATAAATATCGTTATCTATAACAATTTTAGCAATCTTTTCTAATTCTTTATAATTCATAATTGCACCGGTTGGATTATTAGGAAATGGAAGTATAAGTACCTTAGTCTTTGGCGTTATAGCTGCCTTAAGAGCTTCTTCAGTCAGCTTAAACTTATCTTCAGCCTTTAGTTCCACTATTACCGGTGTTCCGCCTGCAAGCTTAGTACATGGAAGATATGATACATAACTTGGCTGTGGAATTATAACTTCATCACCCGGATCAAGCATTGCACGAAGTGCAACATCTATTGCTTCACTTCCTCCAACTGTAACCATTATTTCTTCTTTTGGAGAATATTTTAATCCAAGTTTTCTGTCAAGATAATTACATATCTCTACACGAAGTTGCATAAGACCAGCATTAGAAGTATAGAATGTACGTCCTTTTTCAAGTGCATATATTCCTTCCTCTCTTATATGCCATGGAGTATCAAAATCGGGTTCACCAACTCCAAGTGATATTGCATCTTTCATCTCTGCTACTATATCGAAAAACTTTCTTATTCCTGATGGTTCTATCTGTGTAATTGTCTTTGATAATGGATTTCTCAAGGTGTCACCAGCATCCTTTCATCTTTAGTCTCTTCATCTAGTACTGTCCCATGATCTTTATATTTTTTTAGGACAAAATGTGTTGATGTACTTAATACTGCATCGAGTGGTGCTAACTTCTCTGATACAAACTGTGCAACACTCTTCATAGTCTTACCTTCTATTATTACTGTGAAATCAAAACCACCAGACATAAGATATACTGCATGAACTTCTTCGAATTTATACAGACGCTCTGCTATACTGTCAAATCCAAGTCCTCTTTGTGGTGTAACTTTTACTTCTATAAGTGCTGTAACTTTCTCCTCAGAAGTCTTATCCCAATTAATAAGTGTATGATAACCACATATAATCTTCTCTTTTTCAAGTTCTGCAACTGCATTAGCTACATCTACTTCTGATTCGCCAAGAAGTATCGCTACGTCTTTAAGATCTATTCTGCTATTCTTCTCCAATATAGATAATATTTTCTCTCTAATCATAATCAGTCCCCCAAATGATGTTTTTATAAAGCTCATATTTTTGCAAAATCTATGCATTCATACTATAGTTTCGTCACTTCTTCCAAATATATTAGTTTTTTAGAAAAGTATATTTAAGCGAAACTCATATATATGTAATCTAAGATTGCCAGAGCATAAATAGCATCAACAAAAACACGCTCCCGCTAAGTGTCCATCGTAACGGTACTAAGTTTGTTGGAAGTCTTTGCCTTCCAACGCACTAAGTGCCGACGATTACCACATTGTTTTCTTTTGATGTTATTTATACTCTGGCAATCCAATTTTCGTTTCGATGAGTTTCGCAGCTACGTTTTCGTGAAATATATACATTTATATACATATTTACATAAAATGTCTAAAAAAATCTAAAAACTTATAATTGTAAAACTCCCGCAAGTATAATAAAGTACAATACTAAGATTTAACATAATTGTATATCGCAAGCCAATAACCATTTAAAAATCTCTTAAAAACGTATATTGGCAACGCCCGGATTAATATGTATCAAAAGAAAACAATGTGGTAATCGTCGGCACTT
>SAMEA104315435__coassemble_1150_pt1 | contig 12475 bp, 8 predicted proteins | sample SAMEA104315435__metabat2_low_PE_020 | metagenome-assembled genome bin SAMEA104315435 (sample SAMEA104315435) | gut metagenome | biome: Monkey gut; feature: monkey-associated habitat; material: faeces | place: China | collected 2013
ATCGGAAATATAGCCAGAATTATTTGTTTAAAGAAGATTCCGAGAGTACATCTTATAATGAGGAGGGAATTTACTATGGAAAAAAGAAGAAGTAAGAGAATACCTGTTGAGATGCATCTTAGTATTTCAACACTTTTCAGACAGAATAATGTAAGTATTACTGATATCGATTCTCCTATTACTGTTGAAAATATATCTAGAGAAGGCATTGGTTTTACTTCCAAAAGCATATTTCCATTAGATTACTATTTCAATGCAGAACTCAAACTTGGAGGTGACGCTTCTAATCTTTACTGTGTTATAAGAATTATGAGATGCGAACCACTTGACAATGGCGAATTTTCATACGGTTGTCAGATTGTTGGACTTTCTCCAAGCCTTGATTATATTTTTGATGATTATTCAAATAACGCTGATAGTGAATCTAATAACAATGATACAACCAAATAATTTAATGAAAATAGAATATTACATAAATAAACGGACTGGATTACTCCAGTCCGTTTATCTGCATACCTTTGTATGTATAATATTTTCTTTTTCCAAAAAATGTTGCGGTGATATAGCCACAATCGCAGTTTACTACTGAATCTGCATCATCTATAATATATTCATGATCTTCTATATTATAGATCTCATATTTTCCGTTACAGTTCAATATTGTTATGCAGGTTTCACCGTCATAATTCTCTATTACTTTCATTCCATCTCCCTTAAAGATGATATTTCCCTCACAATCTATTAAAGTCATTACTCCATTAGTACTGCTGCCTATAAAATATACAGCATCATTCGTCTCTGTAAGTTCTTCAACACGATAATACTCATCTGATACAGTTCTTCCATATATATTAACAAGCTTATATATATCTTTATGCTCTGATACTATACAAGTCTTACAATTATTGTTATTAACAATATCAACTGTATCATATCCGTTTTCGTTAATCTGCTTTCCGCTAAAATCATACATATAAATTTTTTTATCTCTGTCAGATCTTACAGCAAATACATTATTTGAGGTAAAAGAAGTATTCTTATCTAAAGTATACTTACTTATCGTTGCGGTGATGTTTCCATTATTATAGATCTCTACAAATGGTTCTTCTGTTCTCTGTACAGCATATGTATTCTTACTATATATATATACACCCTTAATACCTTCTAATATCGCTTCTCCATTTTTAGAATACACTGAGACCAGCCCATTTTTGCTGATTGTAAGCATATCATTCTCAAACTTGCAGTCATCAATATCAGATTCATCCTCAATTACTTTTCCATCCGTTATAAAGATTCCCCTTCTTGCATTAGATAGTAATATACATTCACTTCCTTCACTCTCTACTGCCTTCTTAATCTTATATACTCCTTCAAACTCTCCTACGATTCCATCAGAAAAAGCATCAATCAGGTAGCTTCTGTTTCCATATGTAAATACATAAATATGATCAAGATATACGGCTATGTTCCTGTCATAATCGCTATTTACATACTCTGCAATACATATAATGTCTCCATTATTATTAAACAGTTTTATTTCACCACTCTCCTGATTTTCTACCACACACAACACATCCGAAAGCCCATAGACTTTCTCATTATCAGCAGGCTTATATGTCTCCTCACCATACATATTAAGTATAACTGATTCTCCTGTAGTGTAAGTAGCTTTGTATAAAGCTCCGGCTCTTGTAATCTTTGAGTACCTCCCATACGGAACTAACATCTGTCCTGCTGGTGTCATAATTCCATATTCTTTTTTCTCATTACTACATATTCCGGTTCCATATACAAATCTGTAAAGATCTGTTTCTGTACTGCTGCCTTTGAATTCATATTCTGTTATCCGCTTACCCTGGCTATTAAAAACAGCTAATCGGCCACTGTCATCTGCCATAGTATAATAAGCGTTTTTCCATTTTTTGAATGATGAATCAATTGCCAAATCATTGTACCGCATCTCATCAGCCTTATAATAAGCTTTATCCATCCTCTGAAACTCGCCCGCATAATTAGTGTCATATTCTGTAAAGAGGCAGGCTGAAAATACAACTACTGCAGTAACCCTTGCAATAATTTTTTTAACCTTTTTCATATGACTCTCCTTATCATTACACTTTCTTACTCCCTTACCTCATGACTGATTATATAGTACCCACTTTTTTAAAAACCCCCCCTTTTAGGGGGGAATTTCAAACTTTTTTCAATAATTTGTTTCTACATTTTATTTCATTTTTTATATTTTTATTTACTATTCAATTTTATTTACAATTTCATACACAATAGTACCATTTTCGGTACTATTAATCTTAAAAATAGGAATAAATACTTATACTAAAAAGACATCTTTTGACTTAGCAATATGGTAAACTGTATTAGTAGTATTTAGTTTTTAGTACTATATTTTTAAATAATATATAAGACAAGAGAGGTTTACGAATGAAAAAAAGTGCAAAAATCATCTCAGTAGCATTAAGCCTTACTGTTGCCTTTACAGCCATCTCATGGAACCACTTTCAGAATAATAATGTAAGTGCAGCTTCTGCATCTACAGTTACTACGACTGATGGTTCTTATGAATGGAGTAATGTAAATATTGGCGGTGGCGGATTTGTTACAGGTGTAATTCAGACATCTGATCCTAATGTATATTATGCGCGTACTGATGTCGGCGGTGCATACAGATGGAACAACAATAATAAAACATGGATAAGTATCAGTGCTGATATATCCAAAGATACAAGTTCTGCCCTTGGTATTGAATCTATCGCAGTTGATCCTTCTAATTCTAATACTGTATATATGTTTGCAGGACTCCATTATACTAACGACAGTAAGAGCTATATATTACGCTCTACTAATGGTGGTAAATCTTTCGAATATATTAGTGTACCATTCAGAGCCCATGGTAATGGACAGGGACGTAATACAGGTGAACGACTTATTGTTGATCCTAACAATTCATCAACATTATATTGTGGTACAAGATGGGATGGTATATGGAAATCAACTGATAAAGGCAGCACATGGACACAGATAATGAGTGCTCCTTCAACAAGTTATGATTTTGGTGTTGACATGATTATCATTGATAAATCATCTAAAACAATATTTGCAGGTGTTGGCAATTCATCTAACAACTTCTACAAATCAACAGATGGTGGCAAGACATGGTCTGACATCTCACTTAGAAATGGATATTTTCCACAGAAATATGATATCTCTAATGGTAAACTCTATGTAACTTTTGCAAATAAAACTTATGATACAGCAACAGCCGGTTCTATCGCTGTATATACAATCTCAACTGGCAAATGGCAGACATTATATACCAACTCTTCATACGGTCTTGGTGGTATAAGTGTTGATTATAATAATAACAACCGAATGGTGGCAACACTTGTTAATATCTATGCCAAACAGTATTGGGAAGGCAATAGCACTCCTGTATGGGGAACTAAGATTCTCACATCAACTGATGGAGGTAAGAATTGGACTGAACATACTGCTGATAATAACAATTTAGTTCTTGACAGTAATGGAAGAGACTGGATTGAATCCAACTCACTTCATTGGTCAGGTGATGTAACTCTTAACCAGGATAACACAAGCAAAGCATTTATAACATCAGGTGACGGTATATTTGAACTTAGCAATCTATTTACTTCAAAAGCTGTAAAAGCTACATTCATGGTAAATGGTATCGAAGAAAGTGTTCCTCTTGATATTGTTGCACCCGCAACCGGTGATGCTGTTCTTGTAGCTGCTGAATTCGATACTGGCGGATACAGACTTACTAATGTAGATTCTTATCCTACAACTTCACTTGGTAATACAACCGGACATACAACAGGTATTGCCGTATGTCCTACTAATACTAATTTTATGGTATATACCGGAAGATGTTACAAAGATGGAGGATACTACTACTTCTTAAGATACTCAACAGATAATGGTGTCTCATGGAAAGAAGTTCCTAATTCACATGGTCTTGGTCAATTAGGCAGCGTTGCTATATCAGCTGATGGAAGTCATGTATACTGGATGCCTTCATCTAACAGTTCTGAATGGTCAACTAACTATGGTCAGACATTATATACTTTTACATATAAAAATGGTTCATTTACAGGATATACTTCAAGACAGATATTCTCATCTTCTACTTCTGGTGTAAGAGTAGTTGCTGATACAGTAACAGCCGGTACAGTATATATATCTTCCGGTGACTACTTATACTACAGTACAGATTACGGTAATAACTTTAATAAAGTTGCCAACCCTGACAGCAACAAGAGAATTAACCGAATCACAGCCGTTCCTACTAAAGCCGGGGAAGTATGGCAGGCTAATGGTGAATGGAGTAATACATCACTTGTAAGATATAAGACAGTTAACGGTCAGATGACAGCTACTGCAATATCTAACGTATCAAAATGTGAAGCTGTTGGATTTGGTAAAGCAGCTGATGGTGCTTCATATCCTACTATATATATATGGGGTACTGTTAATGGCACTAATGGTCTATTCCGTTCAACTGATGAAGGTAATACATGGACAAGAATCAATGATGATTATACACAGTTTGGTGGCGTAGGTAATGGTATGCAGCTTGTTGGTGATATGCGTACTTTTGGTACTGTATATATGACAACATCAGGTATGGGTATACGATATGGCAAGTGTACATCTAATTCTTCTCAGAACTCTACTACTGCTACACAGCCAACTACTTCTCAGCCAACAACAGAAGCGCCTACTACAGCGGCAGCTTCTTCTACTACTTATGCAGAACTTACTAATAATGGAATATATACATTTACTAACGTAAACAGTGGCAAATGTCTTGATGTATATAATGGACTTACAGCTGAAGGAAGCAACATAGGCCAGTGGGAAAGCAATGGTCTTAATCCACAGCAGTTTAAAGTGGTTAAGACTAGTGACGGATATTACAAACTTCTTGCTGCATGTTCTAATTATAAGATGGCTGTTACTGTAAAAGGTGGAAAGAATTCTAACAATACTAATATTGAGCTTTCAAAAGATGCTGACAGCGACTCACAGAAATTTGCATTTATTAAGAATTCTGACGGTTCTTACTCTATTGTAACTAAAGTATCAGGATTTAAAAAAGCTATTGATGTATCAGGTGCCAGCAAAAATAATGGTGCTAATGTAATTCAATACAATAACAAGTACTCCAATAACCAAAAATGGAAACTTTCACTTATTACTTCTGAAAGTTCAACTGAAAAAGTTACTGAAGCTACTACAGAAAAAGCGACTGAAGCATCTACCGAAACACCTACAAATTCATCTTCTACAGGTAATAAAAATATCTCCTGCACTTATAAAGTAACAAGTGACTGGGGAAGCAGTTTCAGTGCTGAGATTACAGTAACTAATACTGGTTCAACTACAATAAGTGGATGGACTGTTGAATTTGATTATGGATGTAATATAAACTCATTATGGGGAGCTACTCTAAGTTCATCAAGTAACAATCACTATGTTGTTACTAACCCTGCATGGAGTCCGGATTTAGCTCCTGGACAGTCATGTTCAGTATGTTTCATTGCATCAGGCTCATCATCAACACAGCCAGCTAATTATGTTATCAAATAATTATGTTGTTCTTACTAGTATAATTACTAATGAAATGTAATGATTTATACTATGATGATTATTCGTAATATATATTATTGATTAATACAGATTATTGTTCATTATTATATAATATTCTATGATCTAAAAATAGCGTGTGAGAAATTCTCACACGCTATTTCACTCTCTACATCTGTAGAAGTTCTATCAACCTCTAATTATCTCTGCCTATATAAAAGTTCTATTAATCTCTAATTATCTCTGTCTATATAGAAGTTCTATTAATCTCTAATTATCTCTATCTATATAAAAGTTCTATTAGTCTCTAATTATCTCTGCCTATATAAAAGTTCTACTAATCTCTAATTCTATAAGAGTTCTCTTAATATTTCATTAATCTTACCTGGATTAGCTTTGCCTTTCATCTCTTTCATAGTCTGACCTACAAGGAATCCTAATGCCTTTTCTTTACCATTTTTGTAATCGCTTACTGACTGTGGATTAGCTTCTATTACTGCTTCGATAACACTTCTAAGCTGTCCATCATCATTAACCATCATAAGACCTTTTTCTTTTACATATTCTTCAGGATCAATATCTTCTTTGAATATCAACTCAAATACTTCTTTTGCAACTGTTCTATTAATCTTACTATCTCCTACAAGTTCAATAAGTTTTGCAAGATTCTCTGGTGCAAAATCCATATCCTCCGGTTCTTTTTCAGTTTCTTTGAGAAGTCGCATTGCTTCTACCATAAGCCAGTTTGATACTTCTTTTGGTTTTTTACATATAGCAACTGTCTCTTCAAAGAGATCTGCCATATGCTTTGATGATGTAAGTATATCAGCATCATACTCCGGAATATCAAATTCTTCTTTATATCTGAGTCTTTTTTCATCTCTAAGTTCGGGCTGTGCTTTTCTTACCCTCTCTATCCATTCGTCACTAATTATAATAGGTACAAGATCTGGTTCTGGAAAATATCTATAATCCTGTGCATCCTCTTTAGAACGCATTGCATATGAATATTCCTTATTATCATCCCATCTTCTTGTCTCCTGAATGACTTTTTTGCCTTCTTCTATAAGCTCTATCTGTCGTCTTCTCTCTCCTTCAATAGCTCGTGCAATTGCCTTGAATGAGTTAAGATTCTTCATCTCTGTTCTTGTTCCAAATTCCTGTGCTCCAACTTCTCTTACAGATAAGTTAACATCCGCTCTCATTGAACCTTCCTGAAGCTTACAGTCTGATGCTCCAAGATATTGTATTATAAGTCTTAATTTGTCAAGATATGCTATAACTTCATCTGCACTTCTCATATCAGGTTCTGATACAATCTCTATAAGTGGTACACCTGAACGGTTAAAGTCTACAAGAGAACAGTCTTCCCACTCATCATGTATAAGCTTACCTGCATCTTCTTCCATATGAATCTCATGAATTCCTATTACTTTCTTATTGCCATTGACATCTATCTCTATACCACCATTCCTGCATATTGGATAATATAACTGTGATATCTGATAGTTCTGTGGATTATCAGGATAAAAATAATTCTTACGGTCAAATTTACAATTCTTAGTTATTGTACAATTAGTTGCAAGTCCTACTGCCATAGCATATTCAACTACCTGTTTATTAAGTACAGGGAGTGAACCCGGCATACCTGTACATACTGGACATGTATGTGTATTGGGAGCTCCACCAAACTTAGTTGAACATCCACAGAATATCTTTGTCTGTGTTGCAAGTTCAACATGAACCTCAAGTCCTATTACTGTTTCATATTGTCTGCTCATATTATTTGTCCCCCTTTACAAGTACATCTGAATAAGTTATATCTCTTGTCTTTTCATAAGCAAGTGCTGCATTAAGTATAGACTTTTCATCAAAACAATTACTAATAAACTGTACACCTATTGGAAGTTTTTTACTATCACTTCCACATGGGACACTGATTCCCGGGAGTCCTGCAAGATTAACTGATATTGTATATATATCACCAAGATACATCTTAATTGGATCACTAAGACTGTTGCCAAGTTTTGGTGCTGTTGTCGGTGCTGCCGGTGATAATATAACATCATATTTTTCAAAAGCCTTATCAAAAGCTTTTTTAATGAGTGCCTTTGTTCTAAGTGCTTTCATATAATATGCATCATAATAACCTGAACTTAATACGAATGAACCAAGCATTATTCTTCTCTTTACTTCTGGACCAAATCCTTCTGAACGTGATTTTTTATACATATTATGAAGTCCTTCATATTCTTTGGTTCTATATCCATATTTTACACCATCAAATCTCGCAAGGTTCGAGCTTGCTTCTGCTGAAGCAATAATATAATATGCCGGAATAGCATACTCCACAAGACTTAGATCAAACTCTTCAACAATTGCACCTTTTTCTTCAAGTGCTTTTGCTGCACCTAAAACTGCTTCTTTAACTTCACTATCAAGTCCTTCTGACAGATAATCTCTTGGAATACCTATCTTCATTCCTTTTACATCTCCTGTAAGTTCTGATGTAAAGTCATAGCTGTCTCTTTTAACAGATGTACTGTCCTTAGGATCATAGGATGCTATCGCTTCAAGAATTGTCGCACAATCAGTAACATCCTTAGCTATCGGTCCTATCTGATCAAGTGATGAACCATAAGCAATAAGACCATATCTTGATATTGTTCCATAAGTAGGTTTTAATCCTGTCACACCACAGAATGAACTTGGCTGTCTTATTGAACCACCTGTATCTGAACCAAGTGCTGCTATACATTCTCCTGATGCAACTGCGGCTGCTGAACCACCTGATGAACCACCCGGAACATGTTCTATATTCCATGGATTCTTAGTTACTCCATACGCTGATGTCTCTGTTGTACTTCCCATTGCGAACTCATCCATGTTAGTCTTACCTATCACTATTGCACCTGCTGCTTCAAGATTGATAACTGCCTGTGCATCATAAGTTGGTACAAAATTGCCAAGTATCTTCGAACTACAAGTTGTTAACACATTCTTAGTACACATATTGTCTTTAACTGCAAAAGGTACACCTGCAAGTGGCCCTGTAAGTTCACCTGAATCTATCTTTGCCTGAATTTCATCAGCTTTTTTTAATATTGCTTCTTTATCAAGAACTGTAACATAACAGTTAAGTTCCTTTTCTTCTGCTTCTATCTGTTTTATAACAGCTTCACAAGCTTCTCTTACTGAGATCTCTTTATCCTTAATCTTCTTTCCAAGCTCTACAGCTGTAAGTCTTAATATACTCATACGACACTACTCTCCTCTACTCTACAGTCTTTGGAACCATATACTGACCATCTTTTTTCGCCGGTGCATTAGCCAGCATATCATCTCTATCATCACCATTAGTTACAACATCTTCTCTGAATACATTGTTAACAGGGAATATATTAATCATTGGTTCAACTCCGTCAGTGTCTAATTCATTTAACATATCTATATAATTAAGCATGTTCTCCATATCTTTTTTTGCCTGCTCTTTTTCTTCTCCAGACAATTCAAGCTTTGCAAGAATTCCTACATACTCAATTGTCTCATCATCAATTATATGTGCCATTTTCTTCTCTCCTTCTCTATATTCTAATTCATTAAGCATCTGCAATCTTATACTTATCAATAATATACAGTAAAAAATCTTACTCTATTATAAACAATTATCCTGGCAATAAAGTCATGTGGCATCTTCTTTACTATAATCTTAATTTCACAATTACTAAATTATGGTTCAAGTCTTGACAGATCTCTTGGGAATAGAGTTGTCTCTCTTACATTATCTTCACCAATAAGCTTCATTGTAAGTCGTTCAAGTCCAATTCCAAGACCACCATGAGGTGGCATACCATGTTTGAATGTATCAAGATATTGTTCCATTCCTTCTGTCGTCATACCACGCTTCTCTATCTTCTCAAGAAGTTCATTATAATCATGAATTCTCTGACCACCAGTTGTAATCTCAAGCCCATGATATAAAAGATCAAAACTTAATGTAAACTTATCATCAGCCGGATCATCCATTGCATAGAATGGTCTTTTCTTAGATGGATAATGTGTTACAAATACAAAGTCTGCATCATATTCTTCTTTAAAATACTGTCCTATAAGTGCTTCTTCTTCAGGTTCAAGATCATATGGATTACGAATCTTTCTATTATATTTTTCTGCGACTTTTTCTTTAGCTTCGTCAAATCTTACTGTTGGTATTGTATCTGTCTTAGGAAGTGTTACATTAAGTATCTTAAGTTCTTTGGCATATTCTCTTTCAAGAAGTCTGGTCATATACTGTAAAAATCCTGTCTCCATCTTCATAATATCTTCAAATCCATCAATATATCCCATCTCAAAATCAAGACTTGTATACTCATTAAGATGTCTCTTAGTATTATGTTTCTCTGCTCTAAATACCGGCGCTGTCTCAAATACTCTTTCAAACACTCCAACCATCATCTGCTTATAAAACTGTGGACTCTGCTGTAATACTGCCGGTCTGTGAAAATACTCAAGTCTAAAAAGGTTAGCTCCACCTTCTGCACTTTTTGCTCCAAGCTTAGGAGTATGAATCTCTGTAAATCCTTCCGAATATAGATAATCTCTAAATGCCCTTGTAACACCTTCCTGTATTCTAAATTTTGCTCTTTCTCTCACATTTCTAAGAGATAGTGAACGATAATTTAGGTTAGCTTCAAGTGATGTATTAAGTTTCCACTTATTAACTGCAAGAGGCATCGGTGCTGCAGGTACTGATAGAACTTTTACATTTTTTATTCTTATCTCAAATCCATTAGGTGCTCTGTCTTCTCTTACTGCTGTTCCTTCTATGCAAACAGTCATCTCTTCTTTAAGGTCTTTTTCATAAGTTCTCTCTGCGTCTTTCTCAAGTACGCACTGTACAAGTCCTTCTCTCTTTCTAAGTATTACAAATTCTACTTCACCCATATCTCTAATGCTGTGAATTGCTCCTGTTACTTTTACTTCTGTATCAAAAAGCTCTTTTTCAATTATCTCACTAATCTCTACAGTCTCTTTTGGTGTTACACCTTGAATAAATTCCATACTAATCTCTCCTTTTTCATATCTGTCTGATTAATTTGTTACTTATTCCAGGACTTTGGCTCGTTGCTTTTGTAATCATAAGAAACATTGATTATCACACTGCTGCCGACTGCTTATAAGCATGAACTTTTGCTCATTATTGCATAAAAAAAGTCCCGGAATATCTTTAAAATATTCCGGGACGGATAAAATTCTATATCCGCGGTACCACCCGCATTGAAAGCTGTGGCGTCGTGTTCAACCCATTACTCAGCTCTCCACTTAATTACACTTAACGCGTGTTCACGTACAGACCTACTAATTATAGACTTCATAATACTTATATTAAGATGCATCAATGTAATAATTCATCTATATGTTCAATCTGTCTGCTCCAGAGTGTTCCCATGATAACTTCCATCTAAAGGTGCTTTCAGTCGGTGACACCTTCTTCCTGTTGACTTTCATAACCTGAGTCTCTTTCATTGCTTTACTCTATTAAAGATACGCTTATATTAGCACACCATTTTTTGATATGCAACCCCTTTTTTCAAAAAAATGATGATTTTTATATAAAACTTATATTTTTAACCTATCCATTCCCGATATTTTTATACTGTTCAAAAATTTCTTTAAAAATTAACTCATATAAGCTTTATATTTTTAATCTCATCAAACGTGAAAAGACTTTACCTCGCTTTGATAAAGATTCAAAAAGAGAGTACAAGTTGTATCTTATACTCTCTCATTGTTATATCTATATCTTATCAGATAATTAATCATCTTAAAAACAATATAAAACAATCTGATATTTTTTATTCTATAAACGCACTACATACACACTATATACATATAGCATACATATTATATACATACTATAATGCTTTGATTCTCTCAATTGCCTTTAATGTATTCTCGTATGATCCAAATGCTGTAAGTCTAAAATATCCTTCACCACTTGGTCCGAATCCTGAACCAGGTGTACCTACTACATTGGCTTTATTTAATAACAGATCAAAGAATTCCCATGATGTTAACTTATCAGGTGTCTTTAACCAGATATATGGTGCATTAATACCACCTGATACTGTATATCCGGCTGATGCAAGACCTTCTCTGATTAATTTTGCATTATTCATATAATAAGCTATCTGCTTAGCTGTCTGTTCCTGTCCTGCTGCTGAATATACTGCTTCACCGGCTTTTTGAACAATATATGGTGCTCCATTAAACTTAGTTCCTTGACGTCTCGCCCATAGACTGTTAAGTTTAACATCTCCACACTTAAGATCCATTGGAATAACTGTAAATCCAAGTCTTGTTCCTGTAAATCCGGCATTCTTAGAAAAACTTCTAAGTTCAATGGCACATGTTCTTGCACCTTCACATTCATAGATTGTATGAGGAACATTGCTCTCTGATATATATGCTTCATAAGCTGCATCATAGATAATAACAGCACCAACTTTATTAGCATAGTCAACCCATTTTTGAAGTTCATCTTTAGTAATTGTTGAACCTGTTGGATTATTAGGGAAGCACAGATATATAATATCAGGTGTCTCAGTTGGAAGTTCAGGTGCAAAATTAGTACTTGCTGTACAAGGCATATAGATTACATCGCTCCATTTTTGAAGGTCAGGAAGATACTCACCTGTTCTTCCACTCATTGCATTAGTATCAACATATACTGGATATACCGGATCACATACAGCAATCTTATTATCAAGTCCAAAGATATCTCCAATATTACCTGAATCACTCTTAGCTCCATCACTCATAAACACTCAATCTATGCTCATATCAGCAC
>SAMEA104315435__coassemble_1165_pt1 | contig 12339 bp, 11 predicted proteins | sample SAMEA104315435__metabat2_low_PE_020 | metagenome-assembled genome bin SAMEA104315435 (sample SAMEA104315435) | gut metagenome | biome: Monkey gut; feature: monkey-associated habitat; material: faeces | place: China | collected 2013
AAAGAGGTTAACCTCAGAAAAAGGATTCTAAAAAGATATAATTTCAGCGTGTAGTTTTGAGTTTATAATATATAATATAATACAATGTAATATATTAAAGACCGTAAGGTCTTTTTTTGTGTCTATTGAAGTGCATTTTAGAATAGAAGATTATGAGTATTGTAAAAATCATATACTTGCACAAAAAAACATAGGTAAAATTGTATAAAATATATAGAGATTTTTTAAAAATGATGTGGTATACTAAGTCGGTATGTCGAGAAACGGTACTATAGTTTCTGGTGGCGAATATTAATTCACGTTCTAGAAAGGCGGTTTATATGAAATATAAGGTTTTGGTTTTGGATATAGATGGAACCCTTACCAATAGCAAAAAAGAGATAACACCTGATACCAAACAGGCATTAATTAAATTGATGGAGTCAGGAATAAAAGTAGTATTAGCATCAGGGAGACCTGTAGCAGGAATACAGCCAATAGCAGAACAGCTTGAACTTAAAAAATACGGTGGATATATTCTTGCATTTAATGGGGCGAGAATAATAGAGTGTAATACAGATACAGTGATTCACGACCAGACATTACCAATAAATATTATTCCTAAATTATATGATTTATCAAAAGAATATAATGTTAATATTCTTTCGTATGATAAAGATGCTATTATCTCAGAGATTCCAGATGATAAATATCTTGAGATAGAGGCTAGAATTAATAAGATGCCGATAAGAAAGGTAGATTCATTTAAACAATATATAGATTATCCGGTTAACAAGTGTTTGATAACAGGTGATGGAGAATATTTGGCTGAAGTTGAAAAAAATATAAAAGATAGATTAGAGGGCGAGATTACTGTATATCGTTCGGAAGCATTTTTTTTAGAATGTGTGCCGCTGAATATAGATAAAGCAACTTCTTTAGACGATTTATTGAGATATCTTGGATATACTAAGGAAGAGATGATAGCTTGTGGTGATGGATATAATGATATATCCATGATAGAGTATGCGGGTCTTGGTGTTGCTATGGCTAATGCTAAGGATGAAGTAAAAAAAGTCGCTGATTTCATAACTTTATCTAATGATGATGAAGGAATAACACATGTTATTAATAAGTTCTTTGATTAGATTTAGGTAGATAATAACATATGATTAAAGAGTTTGATAATGAAAGAAGGGATAAATAATGAAATATGTATTAGATACTCATACACATACTATTGCGAGCGGACATGCATATAATACAATAACCGAGATGGTAGAAGCAGCTAAGGAAAAAGGTCTTGAGGCGATTGCAATAACGGACCATGCGCCTAAGATGCCTGGTACATGTCATGAGTTTTATTTTACAAATTTAAAAGCGATTGATAGAAGTGTATATGAAGGTATCGAAGTTCTTTTTGGAACTGAGCTTAATATAATTGATTATGATGGACATGTTGATTTGTCAGACAAAGTATTAAGTACACTTGACATAGTAATTGCAAGTTTTCATGTTCCTTGTATTGCACCGGGAACTATAGAAGAGAATACAAATGCGTTGATAAAAGCCATGGAGAATCCATATATTAATATAATTGGACATCCTGATGATAATAGATTTAAGATAGACTTTGAACAAGTAGTAGAAGCGTCAAAAGCAACAGGTACATTATTAGAACTTAATAATAGTTCATTAAGGCCTGGAGGATCAAGAGTAGATCCAATTGAAAATGATAAAGAGATGATAAGAATCTGTAAGGAAAAAAGAGTTCCGATAGTTGTTGGCAGTGATGCACATCATATGTCTTACGTTGGTGAACATAAGTTAGCATATGATATGCTTGCGGAAGAGAATTTTCCAGAAGAACTTATTATAAATACATCGTTGCAAAAACTTAAAAATTTTATAAATAAGCATAAAAGCAGTTTACTTTAAAACTTTAGTATGTTAAAATAGTAATGGGTTTTAGTGAATAATATAATTTTGACAAAAAAGGAGAAATTAGTATGAGCAAAAAAATCAGAACAGAAGCAGTTGATCATTTATTCGAGGCGATTTTAAGCCTTAATGGAACTGAAGAGTGTTACGCATTTTTTGAGGACATTTGTACTGTAAATGAATTATTATCATTATCACAGAGATATGAGGTAGCAAGAATGCTTCGTAATCACAAGACTTACTTAGAGATAGCTGAGAAGACAGGTGCTTCAACAGCAACAATCAGCAGAGTTAATCGTTCACTTAACTATGGTAATGATGGTTATGATATGGTATTTGCAAGAACACCAGAACAGGAAGAGTAGAAAGATATTGTAAATGCGTAAAGTAGACAATGTATATGCATTGTCAGAAATAGCAAGGAAAAAAGTGTTTAGCAATTAAGTTTGCAAGCATAAAAAAGGAAGGATGACTTTGAATTGTAAAAGTCATCCTTCCTTTTTGAACTTCATATTGCAGATTAAGTCGTAATGAAGTTAGTATTCAATGTTAAAGTCTAGATAGTTATTATCTTGAGTCGCAAAGAAGTTAGTATTCAATGTTAAAGTCTAGATAGTTATTATCTTGAGTTACAATGAAGTTAGTATTTACTATTAAAATCTGGCTAGTTATTATCTTTGATATTCTTTGTAAAAGGTAATTTAGTTATTTAGTCTTTTTTTGATTTATCTTTGTTTTTTTCATCTTTTTTAGAATGATTAAACATAGACAAATCATCGATTATACTTTCAATCATCTGTTTTTTTATATATACATCAAAGCTTAACATGCATACAAATGAAAAAAGTTTTAAAAATTGACTATCATCAGATGACGTTTCAGATGATGTATCAAAATCAGATGATTGTTCTTGATTGTTATCTATATCAGAATTAGAAGCTTTTTCTTTTTTTGATGAAAAATGTTCATCTACCATTTTATATTTATCAATAACATCACGTGATAAAGCAACAATCTGTGATCTCTCAAGCGAAAATACTTCCTGATATATTTCTTCAAGTGAAGGAGCTGCATCAGTTTTAAAATATTTGTCAGTTAAAGGATTGAGAAGGCTTTGTATATCGTTTATTGATAATATATTTTTGAAATAGTAGATAAAAATTAAAATCAATAAATGTTCTTTAGAATATTTCTTCTTAACTGGTGGTGGAAGTAAATTATTCTTAGCATAGTTATTAATCATAGTCTTAGTTAGAATCTTATCCTGCTCATGGCGTTTAAGTGGAGCAAGGTGTGAATCCATAAATGTAGTCACCTGATCCATATATAAATCTATATTAGGTATATCTCCAGGTTTAATATATTCAATTTCTGAAAGTTTTTTAATTAGTTGTTTAACATAATCAGAATTATTTTTTTCAAAATTCATTTTTATCACCTCATTATTACATTATATAGTATTAAAAACCATATGACAACAAAAAGTTAAAATCAAAATCAATAAAATTAATTAAATTCCCCCCTAAAAGGGGGGGGATTTTTAGAATGTGTATGCTAAAATATGTAAGAAAGGTTCAACCAATATAGGTTAAAAATGACAATATCAATTGGCTGTATTTGTTAAGTTCCTATGTAGTATAAAAAGAAAGAGAGTGTGATAAAGAGAGAATATTGTAGTAAAGACTAGTAATTGATAGAACTAATGATATAGACAAAGACTAGTATTGAACAAAGAGTAATTAAAATGACTGATATTAAACAAAGAATAATTAGAGCTACTAGTAAAGAAAAGAGAATAATGGATAACTAAAAGAGTAGTGAAGAACTAAAAAGAACATTAATAGCCATAACTAGTGGTAAAAAGTTAATAGTAAGTTAAGCAAGATTGCTGTTAGCGATAATAAGTAAAGTGCATTTTAAGCTATATTATATATGGTTAAGTGCAGAAATATCTAGTGACTTTTGATAGTCGGTGTAATATAATAATACTTGTAAAAAGCGTGTTAAACACAAGGAGGATAAAGAATATGGGAATTATGACAAGATTTAAAGACATTATGTCAGCTAATATTAATGCATTATTGGATAAAGCAGAAGATCCAGAAAAAATGATAGATCAGTATCTGAGAAATTTAGAGAGTGATTTAGGTAAAGTAAAAGCAGAAACTGCTTCTGTAATGGCAGAAGAGACAAGAGCAAGAAGAGCATTAGATGAATGTACAGCTAATATAACAAAGATGCAGACATATGCAGAAAAAGCAGTTGCAGCAGGAAATGATGCAGATGCTCGTCAGTTTTTAGCACAGAAGAAGATATATACAGACAAATTAGCTTCACTTCAGCAGACATATCAGCTTGCAGCAGAAAATGCAACAAAGATGAGACAGATGCATGATAAACTTGTAGCAGATATTAATCATCTTAATGCAAGAAGAGATGCTATTAAAGCTAAAGTTGCAGCAGCAAAGACACAGCAGAAGATTAATAAAATTGGAGCTTCTGGAGTTGGAGCTTCTAATAACCTTTCAGCTTTTGCAAGAATGGAAGAAAAAGCAAACAAGATGCTTGATGAAGCAAACGCAATGTCTGAATTAAACTCTTCAGCACAGGAGACATCAATAGATAATTTAGCAAGCAAATATGATACACCATCTACAAGTGATTCTGAAGTAGATGATGAATTAGCAGCATTAAAAGCTCAGCTTGGTAAATAATTAATTAAGTTATATATCATTAAAGGAACCTGTAAGTGTCTGCTTACAGATTCCTTTTTGTGACGAAAGAGTGCTATTTTGTGCTAAAAGTACGATGTTTTGTGGCAAAAATACGATATATAATATACGAGATATAAAAATATGAGATGGGAGTTGAATGTGTATGGAAGAACAGGTATACCGCTGTGAAGCATGTGGTAGTGTAATGGTATATGATGTAGTAAGTAAAAAATTAAAATGCCCTAATTGTAATACAGAGATAGAGATAGCTAATGATAAGGATAGTATTGTAGAGCATAAGCTTACACTTGAGGCACGTAGAACATTAAAGCCGGAAGAGAAACCAACAACAACAATGGAATGTACCGGATGTGGTGCAGTAATAGAAGTAGGTAAGAATATAACAGCTGTAGAATGTCCATATTGTGGTTCGCAGTATGTATTATCACAGAGACAGCTTGATTCAATTATTCCTGATGGTATTATACCATTTGCGATAGATCAGAATCATGTAAATGAGATATTTAGGAAATGGGTTAATGGAAGATGGTTAGCACCTAATGCTTTAAAGAATCTTTATCAAAATGATAAGATACAAGGCGTATATCTTCCATATTGGACATTCGACGCTAAAGCTAAAGCAGATTATACAGCTATGGGTGGAAAACATAGAACTGTTACATATAAAGACAAAGATGGGAATACACAGACTAAGACGGAGACTGATTGGTATCATACAAGAGGTCATGTTGATAAGTTCTTTGATGATGTGCTTGTTAAAGCAGTAAAAAGTGATAAAGCTTTTTTACTAGAAAGTGTTGAACCTTACAATACAAAGGAACTTGCATCATATTCTCCGGAATATATATCAGGATATATATCAGAATGTTATAGTGTGGATCTGGATACTGCACATCATCAAGCAGTTGCCGATATGAATAGTCAGTTAAGAAATATGGCAAGGCAGGATGTTTTAAGAAGGTATGATGATGTTAAGGATATTCATCTAAGAGCAGATTTTAGTAATGAATCATATAAGCATATTATAGTTCCAGTATATACAACATCATATAACTATAAAGGCAAGAATTATAATGTGGTAATAAATGGTCAAAATGGAAAGATAAAAGGAGATTATCCTAAGAGTTTTGTAAAAATAGGTATAATAATTGCCGCTATACTAGCTGTTATTATAGGTATATATTTCTACTCAGAAGGTGGAAGTAAGACTGATAGTGGTAAAGCTGTTGCTGATACACAATATGCATATTTAGAAGATTCAAATATGAGATATGAAAATGATTATCTTAAAGAGTCAGAAATGCTCTATGAGAATACTTATATAGAGAACGAAGATATTGTATTATAGAATAAAATGTGAGTATGGTATAACCAGAGAGTGAAATCAAAATAAGTATTAATAGAGAATAGATACAAATAATTAATATGATTAACAGGAGGCGTAAAAATGGGATTTTTAGGTGGTCAGTTTGCAAATGTAGTAGAATGGGAAGAATATAGAGATGATATAATCTTTTGGAAATGGTCAAACAAAGAAATAAAAAAAGGCAGTAAACTTGTTATAAGACAGGGACAGGATGCCATATTTATGTATAATGGTAAAGTTGAAGGTATCTTTACTGATGAGGGAAGCTTTGATATTGAGTCAGATATCATACCTTTTCTTTCAACATTAAAAGGATTCAAGTTTGGTTTCAATAGTGGAATGAGAGCAGAAGTATTATTTATTAATACTAAGATCTTTAATGTTAAATGGGGAACTAAGAATGCAATAAGTATTCCGGCACCAGGGCTTCCAGGTGGAATGCCAATAAGAGCCTTTGGTACATTTGATGTTAAAGTCAATGACTATCTTCAGCTTATTGAATCTCTTGCAGGAATAAAGAGAATGTATACAGTTGAGGATATAAGAGAATATGTATTATCAATGCTTGATCCATTACTCATGAAGTGGATTACAAGAGAAGGTAAAGATATGTTTAATCTTCAGATGAACTCAATCGAGATTGCAGATGGTATTAAGACTGATCTTGATATGCAGTTAATAAAGAGAGGATTAACATGTACAGCATTTAATTGTTCTAGTTTTACATATCCAAAAGAAGTTCAGGATATGCAGGCTAAGGCTGCATCACAGTCTATGGTAGGCGATATGGCTAGATATCAGGCATTTGCAGTTACAGATGCTATGTCAAAAGGCGGACAGAGAGGAACTGGAGCTGCAGTTGATATGGCAAGTATGCAGATGGGAATGATGATGGGGCAGCAGATGGTTAACAATATGTATAATAACAATATGATGAATCAGGGTTATAATCAGCAGATGCCTAACCAGAATATGAATCAGAATCAACCACAGCAGACATCACAGCAGCCGGCTGGTAATGGTACAGCACCAAAGTTCTGCCCTAATTGTGGTACACCTACTAATGGAGCAAAATTCTGTTCAGAATGTGGTCAAAAGTTAGTATAATTGCTATTAGTAACTGTATATGAATAAAAATAAAATCATAAAGCACTTGAACTTTTAAAACTGACATCGTATTATAGTAAGATATTAAATAAGATGCAGAAGGGAATTGGAACAGATGAGCATATATGACAGCTTAAATAATAAACAGCAGGAAGCTGTGTTTTTAACAGAAGGACCACTACTGATATTAGCAGGTGCAGGAAGTGGTAAAACACGAGTGCTTACTCATAGAATAGCATATCTTATTGAAGAGAAAAGTGTTAATCCATGGAATATACTAGCGATAACTTTTACTAATAAGGCTGCCGGAGAGATGAGAGAGCGAGTTGATAATCTGATTGGATTTGGTGCTGAAAGTGTATGGGTTAGCACATTCCATTCCATGTGTGTCAGAATACTAAGAAGATACGCAGACAGAATTGGTTATACGAATTCTTTTACAATATATGATACAGATGATCAAAAAACTGTTATGAAAGAAGTATGCAAAAAACTTCAGATTGATACTAAAAATCTTAAAGAAAAGGCAATTCTTGGCAAGATATCAGCCTGTAAGGATGAACTTATAGGAGCAGAACAGTTTTTAAAAGAAACACAGAATGACTTTGGTATGAAAAAAATAGCAATGGCATATAGTGAATACCAAAAACAGCTTAAGAGTAATAATGCAATGGATTTTGATGATTTGATATTTAAGACTGTTGAATTGTTTAGAATGAATCCAGATGTGCTTGAGTCATATCAGGAACGATTCAAGTACATAATGGTTGATGAGTATCAGGATACTAATACAGCACAGTTTAAGCTTATAAGTCTGCTTGCCGGTAAATATAGAAATCTATGCGTTGTTGGTGATGATGATCAGTCTATATATGGATTTAGAGGTGCAAATATTAATAATATTCTTGATTTTGAGAAGATATTTAATGATGCACATGTTATAAAACTTGAACAGAATTATCGTTCAACACAGAATATTCTTGATGCTGCCAATCAGGTTATAAGTAATAATTATGGGAGAAAGTCAAAGACTTTATGGACTGATAATGGCGAAGGCGAGAAGATTAATTTTACTGCATATAATACTGGATTTGATGAAGCCAATGGTATCGTAAGTGATATAAAAACTAAGGTGGAAGAAAGAAAATATGATTATAGAGATATAGCAATATTATATAGAACAAATGCACAGTCACGAGCACTTGAAGAAAAATTTGTTCAGAATAATATTCCATATAGAGTATTTGGTGGAGTTAATTTCTATGCACGAAAAGAGATTAAGGATATCCTTGCATATCTTAAGACAATAGATAATGCTACTGATGATGTTGCAGTTAAGAGGATTATTAATGTACCTAAGCGTGGTATTGGACAGACGACTATTGACAGAGTTTCAATATATGCTGATGAGAATGAGATAAGTTTCTACGATGCTCTTAGAGATGCAAGAAATATATCTACTATATCAAAAGGTGCATCAAAGATTGAACCTTTTACTAATATGATTCAGATGTTAAGAAGTAAAGCTTCTGTATATAGTGTTACAGAACTTGTTGAAGATGTTGTTGAAGATACAGGCTATATACAATATCTGAAAGATACAGAGACTGAAGATGAAGTTGAACAGAGAGTTGAGAATATTAATGAACTTATAACTAAAGCTAAGAATTATGATGATACAGCAGAAGAACCAACATTAAGTGGATTTCTTGAAGAGGTTGCACTTGTTGCAGATATAGATAACCTTGATGAGAATACTAACAGAGTTGTACTTATGACACTTCATAGTGCTAAGGGACTTGAGTATCCGGTTGTATATCTTGCCGGACTTGAGGATGGTCTTTTTCCAAGTTATATGACTATAACTTCTGAAGATCCAAATGCTCTTGAAGAAGAGAGAAGGTTAGCTTATGTTGGAATAACAAGAGCTATGAAGGAACTTAACTTAAGTGCTGCGAAACAGAGAATGATTCGTGGTGAGACACAGTATAATAAAGTGTCACGATTTGTTAAAGAGATTCCACGTAACCTTTTGAAAGTTGATGGAAAAGAGACATCTGAGAGAAGAGTCTCTAAAGAAAATAGAGTTATAAAAGATGAGAGTGTATTTAAGAAAAATACACCGGTAAGAACACCAGTAAGGACTAACTATTCAAGTCTTTCATCAAGTAATATATTTGATAAGACTCCTTCAGGCAATAAAGAGACATTATCTTATGGTATTGGTGATAATGTTAAGCATATTAAGTTTGGAATCGGAAAAGTTGTCGATATAAAAGACGGTGGCAGAGATTACGAAGTTACAGTTGATTTTGATACTGCTGGAACTAAGAAAATGTTTGCTTCATTTGCTAAACTTGTAAAATGCTAAAAAATTTATAGTAAAATTACATGTTTGGTGGTATAATATATATTATATATTAAGAAGATTTCGATTTATGAGGAAAGGATGTGCATTGCCCATGAATAAGTTGGAGGAGTTACTTACAACTTCAAAATTGAATGAGTTGCTTAATAAAAAAGAGCAGGAAGAGAAACATAAGAATGCTGTTCTTTGGGTATTGGCAGTAATAGGTGCTATAGCTGCAGTTGCAGGAATTGCATATGCAGTTTACAGATATTTTACACCAGATTACCTTGAAGATTTTGAAGATGACTTTGATGAAGACGATTTCGAAGATGACTTTTTTGATGATGAAGATGACGAAGAAGATGGACCATCATTCGAAGACGAAGAAGAGTAGTTAAGAATTACCGCGGGCCTGACGTGTATGATGACTATATCAGGTTACGCGGTATTTTTATGAAAAACGCGTTAGGTTTTTAGTGGTTATATATTAAGATACTAAGTAAGTAAATTTTAGATATTAATATAAAGATACAGAGGAGATAATATAATGAATAGTAAGAAACAGGAAAATGAATTGTTAGAGTTCCTTGGTGGACTTGCAATGCTTGTTGTAGGACTTTATTGGTTTTCAACAAAAGTTAATGTATCAAGCAGCTTTTTTTCAGGATTTACACTTGGAGGGTTTGGTGTTAATTCAGGAATGGTAATAGTTCCATTTATAATTGCTGTTGTATTATGCTTTGTAAAACCAGAGTCATTTGGATGTAAAGTCTTTCTTGGACTCACAATTTTGTTAATAATAGCAGCAGTTGTTGCATCAACAAGAATGTATCTTTCAACAATGTCATTGTTTGAATGGGCAGGAGTTCTTGTTCTTATCTTTGGTGGTGCTGGATTACTTGGAAGAATCCTATTCAAACCAGTTAAGGCAAAAGATAAGAAAAATGATGAAGAGAATAGACAATTCTAATGTAACATAATTCATTTTAATGTTGATGAATAAAATGATAACGTAGTATTATATACTAAAGACATATATCCTTACTTTACAGTGAGGATTTTTGTCGTATATACTACTATGCAAATATATAAAAATGGATAATAAAGATATTAGGTAATTGTGAAACTATGATTTTATAAAGAAGATTGATTATAATATAGTAAAGTTTTCAATTGAATGTTTGAAAATGTAGGTTTCGTAAATGTCTAGATAAGTGTATGAGTGAAAGGATTTATATGAAAAAAGGACAGTATTTTGAAAGTGTAATTGAAAGAGTTGATTTTCCAAATAAGGCAGTGACTTATGCAGAAGATAGAAAAGTTATAATTAAAAATGCAATACCGGGACAGAAGGTTGGATATACAATATCTAAGATGCGTAAAGATAAGTGTGAAGGAAGACTTGTAGAAGTTGTTGAAAAATCGCCATTTGAGACTGTAGAAGATGTATGTGAACACTTTGGTATATGTGGTGGTTGTACATATCAGTCATTACCTTACGAAGAACAGCTTAAGATAAAAGAAGGACAAGTTAAGAGCCTTTTAGATTCTGTGATAAGTGATTATGAATTTGAGGGAATACTTGGAAGTCCTAAGCATCTTGCTTATAGAAATAAGATGGAGTTCTCTTTTGGTGATGAAGTAAAAGATGGACCACTTGCACTTGGAATGCATAAAAGAGGTAGCTTTCATGATATTGTGACAGTTTCACACTGTAAGATTGTGGATACAGATTATAATAAGATTCTAAAGTGTGTACTTAATTATTTTACAGAGCGAAAAGTTGACTTTTATCATAAGATGCAGCATACAGGATATCTTAGACATCTTATAGTTAGAAAAGCTGTTAAGACAAAAGAGATATTAATAGATCTTGTAACAACTACAAGTGAAAATCATGATCTGACACAGCTTGTGACAGAACTTAACAGACTTACTCTTGAAGGTAAGATTGTTGGAATACTTCATACTAATAATGATTCGCTTGCAGATGCTGTTATTAATGAAGGAACAGAAGTATTATATGGACAAGAGTTTTTCTATGAAGAACTTTTAGGACTTAAATTCAAGATAACACCGTTTTCATTCTTTCAGACTAACTCGCTTGGTGCAGAAGTATTATATAGCAAAGCAAGAGAATATGTCGGTGATACTAAAGATAAAGTGATATTTGACTTATATAGTGGAACTGGTACGATAGCACAGATACTTGCACCGGTTGCAAAAAAAGTTATTGGCGTTGAGATTGTTGAAGAGGCTGTTGAGGCAGCTAAAGTCAATGCAAAACTTAATGGACTTGATAATCTTGAATTTATAGCAGGTGATGTTCTTAAAGTTATTGATGGAATAACTGATAAACCGGATTTTATAGTTCTTGATCCACCAAGAGAGGGAATTAATCATAAAGCACTTGATAAGATTATTAACTATGGTGTTGATAATATGGTATACATCTCTTGTAAGCCAACAAGTCTTGTAAGGGATCTTGAGATATTAAAAGAAAAGGGATATAAAGTTGTTAAGGCTGCACTTGTAGATATGTTTGCTGGAACACCACATGTAGAAACGGTTGTTCTCTTGTCTAGATTAAAATAAAAATTTGATGATTATATTAGTGTCACGATTGAACTTGAAGATGTGTACATAACATCTGCAGAGACTAAGGCAACATATGATGAGATAAAGAAAGTGCAATTGTGGAGGCATTGAAGCATTTTAAGATGAATAGTTAATAAAGAGAGGTGCATATGCTATGCCAGGTATACTCGTGGTTGAAGATGATGAAAATTTAAATCGTGGAATTACATTTTCACTGAAAAAATCCGGATATGAGGTTTTTTCAGCAGAATCAGTGAAAAAAG
>SAMEA104315435__coassemble_1206_pt1 | contig 11792 bp, 7 predicted proteins | sample SAMEA104315435__metabat2_low_PE_020 | metagenome-assembled genome bin SAMEA104315435 (sample SAMEA104315435) | gut metagenome | biome: Monkey gut; feature: monkey-associated habitat; material: faeces | place: China | collected 2013
TCTATAGAATTAACTCTTGTATAGATTTTAGTCTTCATTTTCTGTATAATAATAATGCTTTTTAGAAATTGTAAACTTATGCTAATACACATAGACAATATAGAAGATTTAGTAAAAGGGGTGAATGATTAGTGAACATTAAGAAAGTAATAGCCACAGCAAGTATAGTTGTGTTTATATTAGGGGGGCTGTGGGGAAAATAAGACAGACTATAACATAGAATTAGCAAAAGCAGTAAAGGGTGCCTATGGTTCTAGCAGTTATGAAGAGTTTTATGATAATAAGGAGAAGGCTAAGAGTATTCTATCAGATGAAGTAATAGAACACTTATACACTGTGAATAATGAGGATATGCCTTTTGATGATTTAGTAAAAGTTGATGTGAGTAAGAGTAATGCTGAGAATAATAGTATGGGTACTGATTATTATATAGCAAGGGTAAAAATAGTTAATGTTGCTGGTGAGTATGAAATGGTATTAGGATTTTCAAAGACAGAGAACGGAGTGTTTACATCTTGTGGCTCTAGTATAAAATCAGCATATAATAAAGTAATAGATAGCTTGACCACATAGTTACCATTAACAATAATTCTTATAATCCCTATCTCTCATCAACCAAAGACACTACATACAATAATTGTTCATACATATCATATTCGAGATCCCTCAGACTATTATACCATACAGTCCCTATTGCATCTCCTGGGCTCACATTATCTGATGAACATATTATTACAGGTATATCTTTTCCCTGCTCTTTAAGTCTGTCAATTAATATATATCCGGCATCACAGTTAACACTGCTGCCGGATGTAAGTGGATATTGCATATCTGTTACAATAACATCATAATGTGCGCCGGGAATTGCAAGTTCACTAAAGACATCTTCCTGATTATTCACAGTAGTAATCATTGTAACTCCATTATATTCTAATGCTCTTTTTATACTCATTAACTTATATACATTATCATCAACGACAAGTATTCTCAAATCTTTAATCTGCATATTTTAACCTTCTCCATGCTTAATATTATCTACATATTAATATACATTCTTTTGTTCTCTTAATCAACTACTTATATATTGCAATGCATAAGTCTATAATATATCAGCCGCTTATTACTTATATTCCCCATAATATAATACCTATCTAACAAATAGTTTATTATATACTGCATTAGCAAATGATGCATGTCCTTCTTCATTCATATGTTCCTGATCTTCTTCACTTGGTTTGGCATAATCTGATGCTTTAAGGAATTCTATATTATATTCACTCGCTATGGCTTCATATACATCACCAAGCTCTTTAGATACTCCAACTGAGTTCTTAGAGAATTCTGTATCAAATCCTTCTTCCCATACTCTCTCACCAAGATGAATTGGTGATACAAGAAGTATCTTAGCATCAGGTGATGTTCTTCTTATCTGTTCAAGAAGTTTCCTTATCCCAAGACCTATGACACCTGCAGTTGCTCCATAGAGTGTCTTACAGTCATTAGTTCCAAGCATAAGAACTATCTTATCAATAGGATTATGTGTCTCTAAGATTATTGGAAGTACCTCTACTCCACGTCTTCCGTCTCTTAGCGGATCTTCGAATATTGTTGTTCTTCCTACAAGACCTTCTTCTATTACTCTATATCCATGTTCTCTTGCTCTCTCATTAAGAATTCCTGTCCATCTAACTTCATAATCATATCTTCCTCTGTTGCCCGGAATATATCCGTATGTATTTGAATCGCCAAAGCATAATATATTCTTCATAGTCAGCCACCTCAATCTATCTGCTATTATCAGCATCATTATTATATTCTTTAAATACAGTATATGTGATATGTCTTATATAATATATAGTATATACTTTAGATATGCTTATACATTTTACTCTGTCCGATATCTACTTTGCTGTATTATATATTTCCTAGTTGCTTTGTATGAATACTATACTACTATTCTTCTACGATGTCAATCTCCTTTTCAACTTTTTTTATTCCACTTTTAATCTTTTATTTTTACTCTCTATCTTTAGCTTTCTACTTTCTATCTTCACCTTATTACCCTCTCGTTATTAACTTCTTACTCTTAATCCTTAATTCTTACTCTCTATCTTCAGTTTACTGCTCTCTATTATTAACTTCCTACTCTTAATCCTTAATTCCATTCTCTATCTTCAACTTACTACTCTCTATCATTAACTTCCTACTCTTAATTCTTATTCTTAATAATTAACTTTCCTATTTAAAATATCCACTTCTTGAGCCTGACAATTAGTTTTTCAATTTTGAGTCTCAATTTTTAAACCTAACAGTTAGCTTTTGTTAGCTTTTCAATATGGCTCTTACTCCCACACTTGACAAAGGACCATAAAAAGCAGAAAAGCAGGAAGACTCTAAGTTCCCCTCTTTTTTCGGATTCTTAGAATATTCCTGCTTTTCTATATATTATCTTTTATATAATATCACTTTATCATTATTTTTTATATAATATCACTTTGTCATTAATTTCTATATAATACCACTCTAATATCTTTTAACACAGCCAGATGCTCTGCATAATCAATATTGCTTTTTATAATTCTTCTGTAAGTTTACATATCTCATCGATTATTGAACCGATTGTATCTATTGTATCAAGAAGTGGTGCATCTGTTGTTATATCAACGCCTGCCATCTTAGCAAGTTCAACCGGTGTCTTAGTACTTCCTGCTGCAAGTACTCTCTTCCAGTCTTCGATTGCGGCTTCGCCTTCTGTCTCTATACGTTTGCATACTTCTGTTGCAATTGTAAGACCTGCACTATAAGTATATGAATAGAGTCCCATATAATAGTGTGGCTGACGCATCCATGTAAGTTCTGCGCCATCATTTAGTACAACTGAATCACCCCAGAATCTGCTTAATGTATCCTTCATAATCTCGCTTAATACTTTTGCTGATACACTTCCACCATTATCAACAATCTTATATACTTCTCTTTGATATGCTGCTTCCATAAGATGTGTAACAAAATTATGATAATATGTGTTAGATATCATAGATGCAAGTACCCATCTTCTGAATCTCTTGTCATCACTTGTCTTAAGTAGATAATGTGCCATGATAAGCTCATTCATTGTTGATGGTGATTCTACAAAATATGATGATACATCTGTATCAAATATACTCTGGCATCCATTACATAATCTAAAATGTCCTGCATGTCCAAGTTCATGTGCAAGAGTGAATACATCTGACATCTTGCCATTCCATGACATAAGAATATATGAATGTCCATTATATGGGCTTGCACAGAATCCACCTGTTGATTTACCCTGATTTTTTGCAAAATCAACCCATCTGTCTTTGTATGCTGTCTGAATCATCTTGACATAATCTTCTCCAAGAATAGCAAGTCCTTTTTCAATATATTCCTTTGAACCTTCAATTGTTACTTTTGGATCATATTCTGGATCTAATGGCAATTTCAGATCTGCGAATGTCATCTCATCAAGATTATATATTTTCTTAATTAACTGTGCATATCTTCTCATATGTGGTGCAAGTTTTTCTGTAATTATATCAATCTGTCTGTCATACAACTCTCTTGATACATTCTGTCCATCAAGAAGACTGTCAAATACTGAGTCATATCCTCTTAGATCAGCCATTATCTTCTCTTTTTGAACCTGTGCATTATATACAGCAGCAGTAGTATTCTCATACTGTCTTATCTTCTTAGAGAAATTATCAAATGCTGTTCTTCTTACTTGTGTATCAACTTCATATTCATAATTATCTTCGAATAATGAATATCCAAGTGGATATGTTTTACCATTAACTGTGAATGAATCGAATTTCATATCTGCAAGCTTTGCTGTATTGTATATCTCATAAGGAACATTAAGTGCCGGTGATATTGCTGCAAGTACTTTTTCTGCTTCTGCCGGCAGTTTATGAGCTTTTTCTTTTAGAATATTTTTAAAATATCCTTCATTAGCTTTATCATATTCGATAGCTTCTTTAATAATATTCTCGTCAAGTTCCATTAATTCACTTTTTATAAAACTTAATCGGCTGTCAATGTCTGATATAATTCTCACAATCTTTGAACTAAGTTCCTGATTATGTGAATTGTAATAATCAACTGAAACTGCAAGATCACTATAATACCATACCGGAGTCTGAAGCTCTGATAATCTTCTATATTCAGTTATACATGAAGCTACAGTCTTAGCATCTTTTAATTTTCCTATATATGTCTCTTCGATATGTCTGCCAAGTTCTTTTATTCGCTCTACATCTTTAAGACAATCTTCTTCTGTTCTATAGATCTGTGACAGATCCCATGTAAGTTCCACAGGAACTTCCTGTCTTGATAATAATTTGTTCTCCATATTGTCCTCCGCATTCTCCATATTGTCATATTGTCACACTACGATTGTATACTATATCCATCATTTATTCAACTGTACATAGGTCTTATATTTTATCATATTCTGTATACTTTATTATTTTTCATCATTCTTCAGTTTTTCAAATGACATTATCGCAAAACTTATCATAAGATATACTACTGACAGCCATATTACATGTATTCCATATTTTTGTGAAAAATATCCGCCAAGCCCTGCTCCTATTGCAAATGCAAATATTACTCCAAAATAATTAAGAGTCTGTCTAAGCTGAACTGATTTTCTATCTCTTATGTATGCTGATAATACTGATACACCACTTCTTAAGTTACCAATACACATTGTGCTTGCATAAGCATATCCAGACACTTTTCTAAATGTCTGTACCTGCATTGCACAAGACAATGACACTGTAATTGTCGCTACAAAATCAAGTGAATGTGGCAAAAATCCTACAAAAGTAAGTAATATCATCTCAATAATCAGCACAAGCTGTCTCCAATGTATCTTCGACATTGTTTTATATCTATAATTGATATTTTCTGCTATAAATACTCCAAGTCCAAATGCAAGAAAAGGAAGCAGATACTTAACTCCAGCCACAAAATCTCCATTCATAAAGTTAAAGCTCATAAGTACAACATTACCGGTCTGAGCATTAGAGAATACTTTTCCTCTTGCAAAATAAGTATATGCATCCTGCCATCCACCTGATATCGCTAAAAATGCACTATTTATGAATGCTTCTGACATCTGATCTTGCGGAAGCCATCTCACTATTCTATTCTTTATCTTCTTATCAGACATATCGACCTCTCCTTGTATGACTATTTTATTTATAATCCAAGTTTTGTTTTTATAACTCAAGATTTATCATTAACACAGTTACATTTTTAGAATAATTTAATGCAGTCAGCAAGCTTATGTAAACTGTTAATTAATTTGAGCTTTTTAATATTACTTTATATCATAACCTGAATTTCGACATTTATTATACTAGCTGGCATCATTTATGTAAAATACTTTTATGACAAAAAATTTATATTATTTTTATTATTTTTGTTGATTTTATCATATTAGAATTAGATATCTCCGATACATACTATAACTATGATTTGAAAGGAGTTAATCTTATGAAAGTAACAGATTCAATCTTTAATATAGGTGTTAACGATCATAATATAGATCTATTTGAAGGGCAATATCATGTTCCTGATGGTATCTCATATAATTCATATATTATCTTTGATGATAAGATAGCTGTAATAGATTCCGTTGACGTCTCATTCTCTGAGGAATGGCTTGAGAACATGGCAAATACACTCAATGGCAGAAGACCTGATTATCTTATTGTTCTTCACATGGAACCTGATCATTCTGCAAGTATGCTTAATTTTCTCAAACACTACCCTGATACTACTATTATATCTAATAAAAAATCTTTTGAAATGATGGAGGCTTTTTATGAATTAAGTTCTCTTTGTACAAAACCTTTTAAGAAGATAGAAATTAGCAATGGTGATTCCATATCACTTGGAAAACACTGTCTTAATTTTTTATTTGCACCTATGGTTCACTGGCCTGAAGTTATGGTTATGTATGAATCTACTGAGAAGATTCTATTCTCTGCTGACGCATTTGGACGTTTTGGTGCTATTAATACTACTTCCTCTCTTACATGGGATGATGAAGCCAGAAGATATTATATTGGCATTGTTGGTAAATATGGTACACAAGTCCAGACTCTTCTTAAAAAAGCTGCATCACTTGAGATTAATACAATATGCTCACTTCACGGACCTGTACTAACTGATAATCTTGCTCATTATATTAATCTGTATGACACCTGGTCTTCCTATCGTCCGGAATCAGAAGGTGTGCTTATTGTCTATGCATCAGTATATGGCAATACCAAAGATGCTGCCATGCTGCTTAGCACTCACATTCATAATTATGGTAAAGATGATGTTGAAGTTCTTGATCTGGCACGTTGTGATATGCATGATGCGATTGCAAAAGCTTTCAAATATAGCCATCTTGTAATATGCAGTCTGACTTATAACGCTGATGTCTTTCCTTGTATAAAGACTTTTCTTAATGGTCTGGTTGAGAGGAATTATTCTAACCGAACTGTAGGTCTTATAGAGAATGGCTCATGGGCACCACTAGCTGCCAAGAAAATCAAGGAATCTCTTGCCGATTGTAAAAATATTACTTTTTGCGATACTGTTGTATCAATAAGATCAAGTGTTAAAAGCACTGATGCTGATGATATAAGACAGCTTGCTAAAGAATTAGTTGAATAGATAAAAATAACCGGGTAGTATGAATAAACCTAACACTACCCGGTATTTTTCTCTTATTTTTATCTTCTTTTTCTCTAATTTTTCTTATTAATTATCTTAAGTACTGCTGCGTCATTATATATTCTACATTCACGCTTACCTTTACCATTCTTCACACAATACATCTCAAGCTGGCTTGATAATTCTATAAGTGGTTTGCTCAATTCTTCTTTTTCTCCACTGTATGCACTATATAATTCCTTGCTTCCGCTATCATCGTTCATACAGAAAGTTATCTTTATAAGCGAAGAACCATCAACGTTCTCTACTATTCTCTTAACGCAGTATTCCGAGAACAGAAACTCCGTTATATAACATTCTTTTTCAGTAGAATAATACCATGCGATTCTATTCTCAAATGTCGCATCACGAAGCTGCTTTATTATCTCATAGTATAGATCATCTTTTTTGAATATAATATTCTGGTATCTGTAATTTTGAAAATCTTTAAGTAATATCTTGACTTTCTTATTCTCATCTGACAACAATCTGATATTAACAAATTCCTCTTTGTTCATATCTGTTGATATTGTAGCCTGATGAAGAGACGAATAATTAGTCGTATCTTTAAGCATAAAACGGTTTGTACATATATGAAGTGGCATCCTTCTTACTGCAAGCTTGCCTGTCTCAGTTATTCCATAGGCGAATACTATCATATTATCTTCTCGTGAGATATAAAAATGTCTGAAACAGTATGCATTATCATCAAGTAAATCTTCTCTTCTGCATGGTGTTTTAATATCTTTCATAGAACAGACCTCCTTAAATTGACAAAAAAATTAGCTTATCTATTATATCGGTTAAAAAAGTTGTAATTTGACATTCTTTGCGCTATAATATGAAAAGTTACATATTCACTACATATATATTTAAATAAGTAGCTAAAATTTTTAAGGAGGTTAAGCCTAGGAGCTTAAAAATATGAGAAATACATACAGATTAGGAATTGATATTGGTTCCACTACAGTTAAAATTGCAATACTTGATAATGATGACAAAGTGCTTTTCTCAGATTATGAACGACATTTTGCCAACATTCAAGAGACACTTGCTTCGCTTTTGAAAAAAGCAAAAAATAAACTTGGTGAAATGGATCTTAATCCTGTCATAACAGGATCAGGTGGTCTCTCACTTGCTAAAAGTCTTGAAGTTCCTTTCACACAGGAAGTTGTTGCTGTTGCAACTGCTCTTAATGATTATGCTCCACAGACAGATGTTGCTATTGAACTTGGTGGAGAAGATGCTAAGATTATATACTTTACTAATGGTATTGATCAGCGAATGAATGGTATCTGTGCCGGTGGTACAGGTTCTTTTATTGACCAGATGGCTTCACTTTTACAGACTGATGCCAGTGGTCTTAACGAATATGCTAAGAATTATCAGGCAATATATCCTATTGCAGCCCGTTGTGGTGTATTTGCCAAATCGGATATTCAGCCACTTATTAATGAAGGTGCTACTAAAGAAGACCTCTCTGCTTCTATATTCCAGGCAGTTGTTAATCAGACAATCAGTGGTCTTGCATGTGGTAAGCCAATTCGTGGTAACGTTGCATTCCTTGGCGGACCACTTCACTTTTTAACAGAACTTAAGAATGCTTTTGTCAGAACTCTCAATCTATCAGACGAACAGATTATTGCACCTGACAATTCACACTTATTCGCAGCAATAGGTTCTGCACTTACAAGTAAAAAAGACGTAACAGTAGATATTGATGTTATTATCGAACGTCTATCTAATACAATCAAACTTGAATTTGAAGTTGCCAGAATGGAACCTCTTTTTGAGTCTGAAGAAGCATACAAGACATTTACCAATCGTCATAGCAAAGCCAAAGTACTTACTGATGACTTAAGTACTTATGAAGGAAACTGTTTCCTTGGTATTGATGCAGGTTCAACAACTACTAAAGTTGCTCTTGTTGGCGAAGATGGTTCATTACTATATTCTTTTTATTCAAGCAATAATGGAAGCCCTCTTGCAACTACAATAAAAGCAATTAAAGAGATCTATTCTCTTCTTCCAAAAGATGCACATATTGCATATTCATGTTCAACAGGATATGGTGAGGCACTTATCAAAGCTGCTCTTATGCTTGATGAAGGCGAAGTTGAGACTGTATCTCATTATTATGCTGCTGCTTTCTTTGATCCAACTGTTGACTGTATACTTGATATCGGTGGTCAGGATATGAAGTGTATTAAGATTAAGAATAAGACTGTTGACTCTGTTCAGCTTAATGAAGCCTGCTCTTCAGGATGTGGCTCATTCATTGAGACTTTTGCAAAATCACTCAATTATTCTATTCAGGACTTTGCAAAAGCTGCACTTTTTGCTAAACATCCAATTGACCTTGGTACACGTTGTACAGTATTTATGAATTCCAAAGTTAAACAAGCTCAAAAAGAAGGTGCAGAAGTATCTGACATCTCTGCCGGTCTTGCTTACTCAGTTATAAAAAATGCTTTATACAAAGTTATAAAAGTATCTGATCCTAAGGATCTTGGACGCAGAATTGTAGTACAGGGTGGTACATTCTATAATGATGCTGTTCTTAGAAGTTTTGAGAAAATAGCCGGTGTTGAAGTTGTAAGACCTGACATTGCAGGTATTATGGGAGCTTTTGGTGCTGCACTTGTTGCCAGAGAGAGATATGATGGTTCACACGAATCAACTATGCTTACAATTGATAAGATTAATGATCTTACTTTTGATACTAAGATGGCAAGATGTAAAGGATGTACTAATAATTGTCTTCTTACTATTAACCGTTTTAGCGGTGGTCGCCAGTTCATCACAGGTAACAGATGTGAACGTGGTCTTGGAAAAGAGAAGAATAAAGAGCATATCCCTAACCTCTTTGAATATAAGAACAAGAGATTATTCTCTTATGAACCACTTGCACCTGACGAAGCAAAAAGAGGAAGTGTTGGTATTCCAAGAGTCTTAAATATGTACGAGAACTATCCATTCTGGTTCACATTCTTTAATGAACTTGGATATAGAGTTGAACTCTCACCAGCTTCTAGCCGTAAGATATATGAACTGGGTATTGAATCAATTCCTAGTGAATCAGAATGTTATCCTGCTAAGTTAGCACATGGACATATATCATGGCTTATTAAACAGGGACTCAAATTCATCTTCTATCCTTGTGTTCCTTATGAACGTCAGGAGATTGATGGTGCTAATAATCATTATAACTGTCCAATCGTTACTTCTTATGCTGAGAATATCAAGAATAACGTAGAAGAGTTAAAAAACAACAATATTAATTTTATGAATATGTTCTTATCTTTTACTAACAAAGAGACTGTCTCAAAGAGACTTGTTGAAGAGTTTGTAAAGATGGATATTCCTGCCTCTGAGATTAAAAAAGCTGTTGATCTTGCATGGACTGAACTTAATAATTGTCGTGAAGATATTAAGAGAAAAGGTGAAGAAACTCTTAAATATATGGAAGAAACCGGAAGACATGGTATAGTACTCGCCGGCCGTCCATATCATGTTGATCCTGAGATTAATCATGGTATTCCTGAACTTATTAATTCATACGGAATAGCTGTACTATCAGAAGATTCAGTTTCTCATCTTGGCAAAGTAGATCGTCCACTTATTGTTATGGATCAGTGGATGTACCATTCAAGATTATATGCTGCTGCCAACTTTGTTAAGACGCAGCCTAACCTTGATATGATTCAGCTTAATTCATTTGGATGTGGACTTGATGCTGTTACTACTGACTGTGTTAATGATATACTCTCTGGCTCAGGTAAGATATATACAGTTCTAAAGATTGATGAAGTTAATAACCTTGGTGCTGCAAGAATAAGAATTCGTTCTCTGATATCAGCACTTAAAGTCCGTGACAAGAATCATTATACACATGAGATTGTATCTTCTGCATACAAACGTGTTGAATTCACTAAAGAGATGCGTGAGAATTATACTATTCTATGCCCTCAGATGTCACCTATACATTTCAATCTGTTACAGCCTGCTCTTAATTCATGCGGCTATAACTTTGAGATATTACAAAATACAGGTAAGTCATCAGTTGATATCGGGCTTAAATATGTTAATAATGATGCATGTTATCCTTCACTTATCGTTGTTGGTCAGATTATGGAAGCTCTATTATCAGGCAAATATGATCTTTCAAAGACTGCTATTGTTATTACACAGACAGGTGGTGGATGTCGTGCTACCAACTACATAGGATTTATAAGACGTGCTCTTGAAAAAGCCGGTCTTCCTAATATCCCTGTTCTCTCACTTAGTGCAAGTGGTATTGAGAAGAATCCTGGTTTCTCTTATACACTTCCTATGCTAAAAAAAGCAATGCAGGCTGTTGTATATGGCGATCTATTCATGAACGTTGTATATCGCACACGTCCTTATGAACAAGTTGCAGGTTCTACTGACGCATTGCACGAAAAATGGGAGAAGAAATGTATCGAATCACTTAAAGGCAAAGCATCTATGAAAGAATTCAATAAGAATTGTCGTGATATCGTTGCTGACTTTGATAAACTTCCAATAACTGATGTTAAGAAGCCAAGAGTTGGTATTGTCGGTGAGATTCTTGTAAAATTCCTTCCTGCTGCTAACAACTACCTTGTTGAACTTCTTGAATCCGAAGGTGCTGAAGCTGTTATGCCGGATCTTATGGGCTTCTTGTTATATTGTGCTAAGAATAGTGAATTCAAGTATGAATATCTTGGATTTAAGAAAAAGACAATGATTACTTCTAAAGTTGCGATTGCTTTCCTTGAAGAATTCAGAAAAGCTTCTAAAAAAGCACTTGCTGAAAGTACTCATTTTGATCCACCTTCAACAATAGATGAACTTGCTAATATGGCTGCACCTATTGTATCACTTGGTAACCAGACTGGTGAAGGATGGTTCTTAACAGGTGAGATGCTTGAACTTATTCATTCCGGTGCTAATAATATCGTATGCTGTCAGCCATTTGCCTGCCTGCCTAATCATATTGTTGGTAAAGGTGTTATCAAAGAACTTAGACATCAATATCCTGATTCTAATAT
>SAMEA104315435__coassemble_1214_pt1 | contig 11718 bp, 14 predicted proteins | sample SAMEA104315435__metabat2_low_PE_020 | metagenome-assembled genome bin SAMEA104315435 (sample SAMEA104315435) | gut metagenome | biome: Monkey gut; feature: monkey-associated habitat; material: faeces | place: China | collected 2013
TAAAGCAATGCTGAACGCACAGAAGTCAGCAGAGGTCATAGTAGCCGAGAGGTGAAGGACCGAATCAGTAGGAGTTTTGAGTATGACCGAGAAAGGGGGATTATGTATGGAAACGGTTTTAAATAAATTGATATTTGAAGGTAAGTATTTTGAAGCAGAGGAAATAGTAAAAAAAATGAGTGCTAAAGAACAAAGAGATGAAATTATGAATCTGGCATATGATTCAGAAAGCATTGCAGTTTATAGTTTCCTTCGATATATGACGGAAAAAAATAAAACACAATTTTGGTTGGATTTAACCATTGATGTGATGATAAACCCATTGTGTTTTATTGAAGGAGCATATTCGATAGCATTATTCCATGCAAGAGAACTGTTAGAGATAAATTTATCATCCAAAAATTTAGAAAGAATTTTGTTTTTTTACAATATTCCAGAAAAATTAGTAGAAAATACAGAAGCAAAATTGGTTGCAAAAAAGATAATTGAAATAGAGCCAGATAATATTGTGGCTTTAGAATTATTAAAATGAACTAAAGAGATTGTGAGGACATAAGAAATGGATATTTTAGAGCTAATTGATAAAATTAGAAACACTCAAGGATGTATTGTATATAGTCCTTGTGGTTTGCCAACCTTAAGTGAAGGAGTTGATTTGCCTAATGATTTAAAAGTGTTTTATGAGAATTGTGGAATGAAGTATATGACTTAATTGGTGAATCACAGAAAGAAATATTTTTTGATTATATAAGGTCATATATAATTAAAATTGAATAACAGAATATGGAGATATAAATGGATAAAACAATATTGGATGAAGTTAAAAGAAAAAATAAAATACTACAAGTTTGTAAAGAATGGGTAAATAATGGGATAGAGAAATCTATTGGTAAGATATGCAGAAGGGAGTAAGTAACATGAGAGATTATAATTATGAGGTTATAAAAACATCAATTTGGGAGTGGTATGAAAGGGTTTTATCGGATTGCCTGAACCAAGATGAGATTATGCTATCAAAAAACAATGAAGAGGCATTAATCATTGATTTTGATTTTAAAAATTGTATGGCACAGCTTTCAGTGACTAATTCACAATATGTTCCGTACCAATTCGTGTATTTTGAGGCAATGGATATAGAGACATCAGATTTAGAAGAGATAATACCAATATATAGTTTTCATGATGATGATACTATGCAAAAAGATGATGTGATTAGTGCGCTGGATGAAGCCTTGTTATTTTGCACAAATTACAAAGTGAAGTAGTATGCATATTTACAACGATATTATATCACTACATGATTCTGTGATATAATATCGTTGTAACATCACGAGCTAATAGGATATAATATTAGCAGAGTTAGATAGTGTTCACCTTAAATGGGCAACTGGTGAAAATGTCAGATGTGAAGAATGATTATGCAGACAGGCGGAAACTTAAAAAAATAAGAATTTATAATGGAGAGAAGAAGAGATGGTAGAACAATCAATTTTTATCAATAATAATGAACTGAAAAATTGGATAAATAATACATATGACTTAGAAATAGATAAAGTTGAAAAAACTGAATTAGGAAGTGCAAATTGTTATTATTTATATTCTAATTCAAGCGAAAGATATTTTTTAAAAGAATATCAAGAAAAAATTACTTATGAGGACTTAGAGGAAGAAATAAGGATTTGTAAGTATCTTAATGAAAATGGGATAACGACTTCTTCGTTTATTTACAACCGTGAGGGTAAATACATATCGAGTTTTAGAGGCAGATACATTCATGTACAGAAATATATCAAAGGTAAGTCTTACAATATGTTTGACATGCCTAATGAACTGATGTTCAAATCAGCAAGACTTCTAGGAAGAATAAATAAAGTTCTAAGCGAATATAAAATTGATAGATATCATTTTGGAGATAAATGGTTTAATGAATGGTCTAGTGAAAAGGAGATTGAAAAACTTAAAAAGCTACTAGATGAAAGAAGTGCAGAAATAGACACAAATTCTATGATATATAAGCAGATTTGTGAAGATTTTGAATTTAAAATTAATATGTTAAAAACAATGGACGGTTATGCACAACGTTTCTTGGGAACATATAGATGCAGTAGTCATGGTGATTATAGTTTACTACAAATTCTTTGCGATAATAATGATATAGTGGCTATAATTGATTTTGCTTCAGCCTGCACACTCCCTCCAACATGGGAGATAATTCGTTCATATTCATATGCGTCTAAAGAATGTAGAGATAATGGACAAATTGACTTTGATAATTTTACTAAATATTTAGATTCGTATTTAGATGAGTATGAGATACCTAAAATTGATATTCTTCGTATGCCATCTTTATATTACTTTAATTTGATAAGAAGTAGTTTTGGATATAAAGAGTATTTGAAAAATAAATCTGATAAAAATTTGGATTTTGCATTCTGGAGAACAAAAATGTGCAGATGGCTATACAATAATATGGATGAGTTTGAAGTATACTTAGATAAATATTACAAGAATTAAGAGATAACAGGTTTTTATTATTAATTATGCCAGATATAATTTTAATTTAGTCATTCGAAAGCCAAATGACTAAATTAAAATAAAGTGATTTTCCTATTTTTCTCTACGATGTTCAAGCATAACATCGAATATATGGCACGCATAAGTATGCATAATATCGAGATTAGATAATACATCGTCTGTAAGTTCAAAATAATTTTTTTTGTCATAGTAATCAATCTTAAAATAAGGTGTTATTCCTTCGTTATATTCAGGAACAAATCGACCTGATTTTTTACTGTAACAGTTAGCTGCTTTGGCTCTGGTTCTGTAATCTTTATCAACGTAGAAAGCCACGCTTTTATGTATTGCAGTATCTTCGTATGGAAGATAATAGTAATCTTTATAGTTAGAATAGAAATACTTAAGTTCATTAGTATATATTCCGACTTTGATAGTTCCGGTCTGATTAAGTGCTGTAAAAGAGAATTCATTATAAGCATGAGTAATTCTCTTAGGAAAAGGAGTATCAAATTTAAGTTCAATACAAAGAGTATTAGGTACATAACATAATTCTGTGCGTTCTGTAAGAATACTTGAACCTGTTACTGTAAAACGTTTGGATACGATAGAATAATAAGATAGTATTGGAACTACATTAAGAAGTCCATAGATATCTTCTTTGTTATGCAGCATAAGTCTTTTGTAATCATATTCATTAGGTGACATAACATAGTGATTGTATACAGATATAAGTTCGCCACCATTGTAAGTATCTTCTCTGTTAATACCAAGAAACTTTTCAATTGATTTTAATTTGAGATTCTCAAGTTTGAATATGTGTCTTAGCGGTGATACCATTTTGTAGATATCTATGCTTACTTTATTCTTGAGATTGTCACACAGATTGTACTGTGTGGCTTTTTTTTGCAGATATGGAATGTCAAAACCTTCACCATTATAGTGAATAATGGCATTAAAGTTCTGTACAAAGTCGAAAAAATGTGTCAGAACTTCAACTTCATTGGAAGGAGAATTGGCAAACCATGATTTGCTTACCCAGGAAGAATCTTCATAATATATGCATCCTATAAGGTATACAGTTGTGCTTTTGGGTGAGAATCCAGTTGTCTCAATGTCAAAAAATACAACGTCAGAATTGTTATATCCAACTAATGGAAATATATCAATATTACTATTAAGTGTATCTGTTATTTCTATCATAAAAACAAAACCTCCGAAATTTTTTGTTAAAATAATAACAAGTAGTTAAATAGTTATATATCACAAGTACATGTAATACTATATTGCTAAATACTATATATATCATAATATTGTACAACAAAAATCACAAATTTAGTAGATTTTTTATAAAAAATTTAGTATATTTATTATATCGACATAATATACTGTTTTGATATGCCAAAAAGGTATGTCGGGGGATATTTTTTGTCTGACTAAATCAAGTACTATGTAGAAAGTGTGGTATGTATGAGATTGTAAGATGTAAGACTTAGGCTGTTAGACAGACAAGTGTCTACTGTGCTTGTAAGAAATATGGGAAAGAGGGAATAACAATGGCTTTACTTACTTTTAAGGGTGGGGTTCACCCATTCGATGGGAAGATTTTGTCGAAAGACAGTGTGGTTGAGAGATTAGAGCCTGGAGCAGAACTGGCATTTCCGGTTGTGCAGCATATTGGCGCACCGGCGGAGATAATTGTAAAAAAGGGTGACAGAGTTTTGGCTGGAGAGAAGATAGCGAAAGCTTCAGGTTACATATCAGCGAATATTCATTCGTCAGTGTCAGGAACTGTAAAAGGGATAGAATTAAGAACAGTTCAGTCTGGAGCAAAAGTACAATCTGTAATTATTGAGAATGATTATAAGTATGAAGAAGCAGAACCGATTAATAATAAAAAACTACAGGATATGACAAGTGATGAGATAATTGCAGTGATTCGTGAAGCTGGTATAGTCGGCATGGGAGGTGCAGGCTTTCCGACTGATGTTAAACTGTCACCAAAAGAACCGGATCTTATTGATACGATAATTGTAAATGGTGCAGAATGTGAACCATATCTTACATCTGATTATAGAAGAATGATAGATACACCGGAGAAGATAGTAGCCGGATTAAGAATAATTCTACAGATTTTTCCAAAAGCAATGGGATATATAGCAATCGAGGATAACAAACCTGATGCGATTAATATACTTGAAGAATATGTTAAAGATGAGGCGAGGATGGAGATAGCCCGTCTTAAGACGAAGTATCCACAGGGTGGCGAGAGAAGTCTTATATATGCAGTTACAAAGAGAAGACTTAATTCTAAGAAACTGCCGGCAGATGTACATTGTATAGTACATAATATTGATACAGTATATGCGATATATGATGCAATAGTTAATGGAAGACCACTTACAACAAGAATCGTTACAGTAAGTGGTGATGCGATAAGTGAACCTAAGAACTATGAGATTAAGACGGGAACATATTATGGTGAGATATTTAATGGACATAATTCTTTTGAGACAGAGCCTATAAAACTTATATCCGGCGGACCAATGATGGGAATGGCAATGACAGAATATGAAAGAGTTCCTATGATAAAAGGAACATCGTCACTTTTGGCATTTGAAAAAGATGAAGTTGCTGAATGTGAGACAACGGCATGTATCAGATGTGGAAGGTGTGCGAGAGTATGTCCAAGTCGTATAATACCTGTAATGGCAGCTAAGGTAGCAGATAAAAGCGATAAGAAATCTTTTGTTAAATATAATGGCATGGAATGTTGCGAATGTGGTTGTTGTTCATATATATGTCCGGCAAAGCGACCACTTACACAGATGATTAAGGCTATGCGAAAAGAGATTCTTGCAGACAGAAGGGGGAATTAATTATGGACAGACAGTATAATATCTCATCAGGACCACATATCAGAGATAAAGCGACAACATCATCTGTTATGGCAACGGTCTGTATTGCACTTATTCCGGCATGCATATCAGGAATCTATAACTTCGGATTAAGAGCACTTATGGTTATATGTGTTGCAATAGCGACATGTGTAACGACAGAAGCAATATATGAACATTATATGAAGAAACCGGTTACAGTGCTTGATCTAAGTGCTGTTGTAACAGGAATTCTTCTTGCACTTAATCTTCCACATACGATACCGGTTGGAATGGTTATTATAGGAAGTATATTTGCAATTCTTGTTGTCAAACAGTTATTTGGTGGAATTGGACAGAATTTTATGAATCCGGCACTTGCAGGAAGATGCTTTATGCTTATATCATTTTCAGGAAAAATGACTGATTTTGTATATGATGGTATAAGTGGAGCAACACCACTTGCGGTGTTAAAGACGGGAGGACATCCTGATATTCTTAATATGTTTCTTGGAACAACAGCAGGTACTATCGGAGAGACTTCAACACTTGCAATACTTATAGGAGCAATAATCCTTATTGTAACAGGAACGATATCTGTTAGGATTCCATTCTCATATCTTATAACATTTTCAGTGATCACATACATATATGGTTTGTGTAATGGAAGAGGTGCAGACGGATATTTTCTTCTTACACATCTGTGTGGGGGAGGTCTTATGCTTGGTGCATTTTTTATGGCGACAGATTATGTAACATCACCTATAACACAGGCAGGGCAGATAGTATTCGGGATAATAATAGGAATATTAACAGCGGCTTTCAGATTGGCAGGTAAGTCGGCAGAAGGTGTATCTTATGCGATAATAATTGGTAATCTCCTTGTACCGCTTATTGAGAGAGTAACTTATCCAGTGGCATTTGGATATAAGAATAGCTTTAAGAGAGTATTTAAACGGGGGGATATGTGATGAATAAAAAGATAATAAAAGATACACTTATATTGTTTGTAATAACACTTATCTCAGGAATATTGCTTGGTGGAGCTTATTATATAACAAAAGATCCAATAGAACAAAAAGAGAATGAGAAGAAGATGCAGGCTTATGAGAGAGTACTTACTGATGCTAAGGAGTTTATAGAATGTGATGTCCTTAATGAAAAAGAGGTAACTGATATCGAGAAAAAATACAATGCCACAATTCAATCTGTAGTGAAAGGACAGAATACAGAGGGAAAGGATTGTGGATATGTAATTACTGTTAATACACATGAAGGTTATGGTGGCGATATTATATTTACACTTGGAATTAGTAGTGATGGAATAGTGAGTGGTCTTGAGATAATATCAATATCAGAGACAGCTAATATAGGAATGAAAGCAGATACAGATGAATTCAAAGGACAATTTGCAGGTAAAAGTGGCAGCAGTATTACTTATGTAACCGGCGATACAGATAAGTGTGATGAGATTAGCGGAATAAGTGGTGCGACTATAACGACTAAAGCTGTTACAGGTGGCGTTAATGCTGCATTAGAACTATATACGAGTATTCTTAATGGGGGTGAAGCATATGAATAGATGTCTTGAGAGATTGTATAATGGAATAATAAAAGAGAATCCTACAGTTGTTCTTATGCTTGGTATGTGTCCTACACTTGCTGTTACATCAGGTGCGATAGCTGGTTTTGGAATGGGAGCGACTACAACGATAGTTCTTATGATGTCTAATACGATAATATCACTTTTAAGGAAGATAATTCCTGACAGAGTGAGGATGCCTGCATATATTGTTATTGTTGCGACACTCGTTACAGTAATTCAGTTTTTATTAAAAGGTTTTATACCATCGCTTGATGATACGCTTGGCGTGTATATTCCGCTTATTGTTGTTAATTGCATAATTCTTGGAAGAGCTGAAGCGTATGCATCTAAGAATCCTGTACTACCATCTTTTTTTGACGGTATGGGTATGGGAATAGGATTTACAATATCACTTACAATACTTGGACTTTTAAGAGAGATAATAGGTGCAGGCAGTGCATTTGGAATACAGATAATAAAAGGTTCAGTAATTGAACCAATAGCAATATTTACACTTGCACCGGGTGGATTCCTTGTACTTGGTCTTCTTACTGCATTAAGAAGTCATGTGATTGATAATATGAAAAAAGAAGGACGAGAGATTACAGTGCCATCAGGTGAGGATATATCATGTGTAGGATGTGACGGATGCAGTACTAAGACTTGTAATTGCACTGATATTAAGAGTAGTGAGCAATGCTGTGACAAAGAAGTAAGAAGAGATAATAATATTATGGATGCTGATAATAATTGCAATAAAAAAGTGACAGTAGCTAATAATAGTGCAGATGTTGATACTGATAAGAGTAGGCACAATATAGATAGTAACAATTAGGAGGACTGATATTATGAAATTATTAATGATAGGATTCTCAGCGGCACTTATTAACAATGTTGTATTAAGCCAGTTCTTTGGAATATGTCCTTTTCTTGGAGTATCTAAGAAGATAGACACTGCAGCAGGAATGAGCATGGCAGTTATATTTGTCATAACTATATCTTCATTTATAACAAGCCTTATACACAACTATATACTTACTCCATTAGGTGTAACATATCTTGATACAATAGTATTTATACTTGTAATAGCATCTTTAGTGCAATTTGTTGAGATGTTTTTAAAAAAAGTAATACCGTTACTGTATGCAGCACTTGGGGTATATCTTCCACTTATTACAACTAACTGTGCTGTTCTTGGTGTAGCAATACTTAATGTACAGAAGTCTTATGGAGTAATAGAATCTGTTATTAATGGAGTAGGAACAGCACTTGGTTTTTCTATTTCAATAATAATAATGGCAGGGCTTAGAGAGAAGATGGAAGATAATGATATTCCAAAAGCATTTAGAGGAATACCAATTGTTCTTATAACAGCAGGTCTTATGTCTATTGCATTTATGGGATTTGCAGGACTTAAGTAGATTGGGGGATTAGTATGCAGACAATAATAATAGCGGCATTAATTACCGGAATAGCAGGAATTATAATAGGATTATTCCTTGGTATAGCAGGAGAAAAGTTGCATGTAGAGGTAGATGAGCGAGAAGTTAAGATTAGGGAAGCACTTCCTGGTAATAACTGTGGTGGATGTGGATATGCAGGTTGCGAAGCACTTGCTAAAGCTATAGCACTCTTAGAAGCACCAGTTAACGCATGTCCTGTAGGTCAGGCACCTGTAGCAGATAAGATTGCAAAGATTATGGGAAGTGATAATATGACAACTGTTAAAAAGACAGCATTTGTATGTTGCGTTGGTGATTGTGATGCGACTAAGACAACATATAATTATGTTGGACCAGACAGTTGTAAGATGATGAAGACATTGCCGGATGGAGGTCCAAAGAGCTGCACATATGGTTGCCTTGGAGGTGGCGAATGTGTGAAGGCATGTGCATTTGATGCAATAAAAGTTATAAATGGAGTGGCTGTAGTTGATAAAGAGAAATGTACAGCCTGTGGTAAATGTATATTGGCGTGTCCAAGAGATATTATAGAACTTGTACCTTATGACAGTCATATTAGAGTAGCATGTAGTTCAAAAGATAAAGGTAAAGACGTAAAAGTGGCCTGTTCTCTTGGCTGTATAGGCTGTACACTCTGTACAAAACAGTGTAATGAGAATGCAATAACGGTTGAAAACTTTCTTGCACATATTGATTATGATAAGTGTATTCAATGTGGTAAATGCATGGAAAAATGTCCGGCGAAGATAATACGAAGCATATAAGAAGACAGGATATTATATATTAACATATAGATATTGATAAGGAATATGAAAACATATTTAATAGAATGAGCGATTATATATATCATTAAAAGTCATTTTAACTAAGTGATGGATATATGTAACCGCTCATTCATTTTATAAAAATATTATAAAGCAATAATTAGATAAAAATTAAAAATATAAAAAAATAATAATCCATATTGACATCCAAAAATATGATGCTAAAATAGTTAACAATGTTAAATATTAATAGATGCAACTATTAATGATGTTAATAGTTAATCAGGTTAATGTTTGGCTAAGATAATTACAAAGATAAGATATTAGTCAGTTATAAAGTGTATATTTACTAGTAAATCCAATGGTATTCTGACTAGAAATGTAGTTCGTGATTATCGAAAGAAAGTATATTACAGAAGGGAGAAGATACATTATATGAATGATGTTCAAAGAGAGATGTTTAGTATAATGGATAAGTTTCGAAGACTTGATTTTCAAAGCAAGATTCTTGACATTCCAAAAGGAGAGTTTAGGGTTCTTGCAGTTATTATGATGCTAAGTGGTAAATTTAAAGATAGTTGTAATGGTCCTGTACAGTGTAAAGGACATCCACATTTTGTGGCAAAGCTAAGTAATACTGATGAGATTACAGTTGGAGATATATCAAATGCACTTAATATATCAAAACCACAGTTGTCAAAATTACTTAATCAGACAGATGAAAAAGGTTATACAACGAGAAGTGTATCCAAAAAGGATAAGAGAGTAACGTATGTTACAATAACTGATTTTGGTATTGATAAAGTACAAAATCAGATGAAGAAGATGGAAGAATTCTCAAATAATGCAATGGAGCGATTTGGAGAGGAGAATTCTAAAGAGATGTTAAGACTTTTTAATAAACTTTATTCAATATTTGAAGAAGAGATAAATGAAAATTATAAAGAGAAGAGGTAAAGTGGATGATTAATATTTTTAAAAATCTTAAGAACTACGCAGGATTTGTAATGGTGATTATAGCACTCCTGTTAGTTCAGGCGTTCTGTGATCTGTCACTTCCAGATTATACGTCTGATATAGTTAACGTAGGCATAAGTCAATATGGAATTGAGAATGGTATATTAGATGTTATTGATGAAGATAGCATGAATGCATTATGTATGTTTGTAAGTGAAGAAGATGAGAAGTTTATATTAGATAGTTATACGAAGTATGACAATACAAAGGATCTTCCTTCTTCAGTAAAAAAGAATATAAGAATTATGAAGATTATAATATTATCTATAAGTTAAATACAGATAATGAAGAAGATATTAAGAGATTAAAAGATATCTTATATCCTGTAGAGATGATATCATATATGCTTACAGCAGATTCTGAAGAAGCAGTTGCAATGCAGGAACAGATTAAGTCTCAGATTACTGCTACAATGCCGGGAACAGAGAATATGTCACTTATGGATATCTTCTCTAATATGCCAAGAGAAGCAAGACTTCAGATGATTGAGCAGATGCAGGGCAATATGGATGAAGAACTTGCATCAACAATGTATGAGTCAACAGCTATTATATATGCCAAGTCAATATATGAGAAACTTGGCGCTGATATTGAGAATATTCAGATAAGATATATGATGGCAAAAGGCGGAATGATGTTATTGTTTGCAATCGTTGCAATGATATCAACAATAGTTGTTGGATATCTTGCTTCAAAGGTAGCAGCCGGAGTAGGTAGAGATCTTAGAAATAAAGTATTTACAAAAGTTGTATCATTCTCTAATACAGAGATGGATAAGTTCTCAACAGCATCGCTTATAACAAGAACAACCAATGATATACAGCAAGTACAGTTTGTAACAGTTATGTTACTTAGAATGGTATTATATGCACCAATACTTGGAATAGGTGGTGTATTAAAAGTACTTCAAAATGACACATCAATGGCATGGATAATACTTGTTGCAGTACTTGCAATTATTGTACTTGTAGTTGTTCTATTCTTATTTGTAATGCCAAAATTCAAGATAATGCAGACTCTCGTTGACCGAGTTAACTTAGTTGCAAGAGAGATACTTACAGGTATACCTGTAATAAGAGCTTTTAGTACAGAGGAACATGAGAAAAAGAGATTTGATGAAGCTAACGTAAATCTTACAAAGACACAGTTATTCACTAACAGAGCTATGAATATAATGATGCCAGCTATGATGTTTATTATGAATGGTGTTATGGTTATGATTATCTGGTTTGGATCAAAAGGTGTTGATGCAGGTTCACTACAGGTTGGTGATATGATGGCATTCATGACATATACAATGCAGATAGTTATGTCATTCTTAATGATTACAATGATATCAATTATGCTTCCAAGAGCCGGTGTTGCAGCTAATAGAATTGATGAAGTAATCAAATCAGATATAGTTATAAAAGATAAAGATACTACAAAATCACTTACAGGTGATAGTACTATAGAATTCAATAATGTATCATTCAGATATCCTAATGCAGATGAAGATG
>SAMEA104315435__coassemble_1242_pt1 | contig 11438 bp, 6 predicted proteins | sample SAMEA104315435__metabat2_low_PE_020 | metagenome-assembled genome bin SAMEA104315435 (sample SAMEA104315435) | gut metagenome | biome: Monkey gut; feature: monkey-associated habitat; material: faeces | place: China | collected 2013
TATTGAGCAGCTTACTGAGCTTGATACAGAGTTTAGAGATGTTGTTAAGAATGCGAATAGAACAGATATATATTTTGGTGGAAGATTTGCAATGCATTATTTTGCTGAAGAATATGGTCTTACATGCATATCAGCATATGATTCATGCTCATCAGAGACAGAACCAAGTGCAGGTATGGTAGCAGCCATTATAGACAGTATGGAACACACAGGAGCTAAAGTTATATACCATGAAGAACTTGTAGATCCACAGGTTGCCGAGACAATAGCAGATACTGTTAATGGAAAAACACTCTTATTACATTCATGCCATAATGTATCAAAAGATGATTTTGAAAAAGGTGTAACTTACCTTGATCTTATGAAACAGAATGTTATTAATTTGGAAGAAGGATTGAGATAATGTCAATTTTAAAATGTGAGAACTTATCAGTTGCCTATGAGAATATGGTAGTATTTGAAAATGTTAATTTTGAGATAGAAGAAGGCGATTATGTATGCGTTGTCGGAGAGAATGGTTCAGGCAAATCAACACTTATGAAGAGCATCTTGGGGCTTATACCTATTAGAAGTGGCAAAGTAGAATTTCTAAATGGATTATCCAAAAAAGAGATAGGATACCTTCCACAACAGACAGTTATCCAGAAAGATTTTCCTGCATCAGTATATGAAGTCGTTATATCAGGATGTATTAACAGAATGGGGTTTAGACCATTCTATACATCTAAGGAGAAAAAGAGAGCAGCAGAAGTTATGGAACGACTTGAGATAACTTCTATTAAGAACAAATCATACAGAGATCTGTCAGGAGGTCAGCAGCAAAGAGTACTTCTAGCAAGAGCACTTTGTGCCACAGATAAGATATTAGTGCTTGATGAGCCTATAACAGGACTTGATCCAATTATGACAGATGAGATGTATAAAATTATCAAAGAGATTAATAAGAAGAATAAGATTACAGTAGTAATGGTATCACATGATATAGAGAGTGCTGTTAATGAGGCAGATAAGATACTTCATATAGAAAAAGGAGTTAAGTTCTTTGGAACAACACAAGATTATATAAATAGTGATATTGGTAAAGTGTTTGTAAGCAGAGAAAGGAACGTGAGATAAGATGTCAACAATAATAGAGATTTTTTCATATCCATTCATGGTAAGAGCGATAATTGTAGGTTCTCTTGTATCACTCTGTGCAGCACTTCTTGGGGTAAGCCTTGTATTAAAGAGATATTCTATGATAGGTGATGGATTGTCACATGTAGGATTTGGAGCATTATCAGTTGCAGCAGCAATGAATGTTGCACCACTTAAGATAGCGATTCCGGTAGTTATAATAGCAGCATTCTTTTTACTTAGAATAAGTTCTAATAGTAAGATACAGGGAGATGCAGCGATTGCACTTATATCAAGCAGTTCAATAGCTGCCGGTGTAATAGTTACATCAATGACAAGTGGTCTGAATGCAGATGTATACAGTTATATGTTTGGTAGTATACTTGCTATGGGAAAAAGCGATGTATTTATGAGTATAGTACTATCTGTTATAGTATTGCTTATATATGTACTTTTTTATAATAAGATATTCTCAATTACATTTGATCAGAACTTTTCTAAAGCAACAGGAATCAAAACTGATTTTTATAATACACTTATATCAATCCTTACAGCAGTTACAATAGTAGTTGGTATGAGAATAATGGGAACTATGCTGATATCAAGTCTTGTTATATTCCCTACACTTACTTCCATGAGACTATTTAAGAGCTTTAAGTCAGTGGTTATATCATCGGCGATAATATCGATTATATGTTTTACAATAGGAATAATAGTATCATATATTATGAACTTTCCAGCAGGAGCAAGTATAGTTGCAGTTAATCTTGTGGCATTTATTGTATTTGTTATTATAGGGAAGATAAGAGGGTAGATAAGCTAATTATCTACCCTCTGTTGTTTTTATATTTTGCACATAGTCTGCAAGCATAAGATCTACAATTCGTCCATAGCTTAATACACCATCATATTGGTTGTTGGCTTTAAGATAACTGTCATTAACACTTGATGCAACAGCTTTAACCGGTGTCTTATATGCATTCCAAAAACTTGAATCATCTGAATAATCAAGTCTTGTAAGTGGAGATATCTCAGATACCAGGTTAGTATATTCTTCCGAAGATATATAAGGAAGTATAGCTGATAGTGCATAAGACAGAGCATTAGCATATCCACTGTATTGTAATTCAGTACAGCTACTCTCTCTACAGGCAAGATAAGCTATGAAGTTAGCTTCATCTTCTCGCATAAATCCACGAAGATGAGATAATTCGTGACATATTGTAAAAGGTATATTAAGATCAGGCATCATATTATTATAATTAGCTTCAATAGTATACGGTGCATAGATTCCTGTTATAAAGCTGTAAGTCATAAACTTTGAGCTGATTACAGGCTTTGCATCCGGATAGAAGCCTGATAGAACAGGATATACCATACCGAGTCGTTCAAGTGCAGTCTTAGCTTCGTAAGTATAATCTGTATTATCAAGTGAGAATACAGCATTATCATCTCTATATACATTGGTGGCAGTCTTATTAACATTGTCAATGAGATATTCACAGAATTCCAACAATACATCTGAATCGTAGGTACTAACATTAAGATCCGAATAATGTGAGAATGGAAAACGGTGATAATTAATACCACATGTAGTTGTGAATCCAAACAGGAGGATAACGCTCATGACGAGAATGTATCTGATAAAAAGAGCCAGATAATAACATGAACCAGAAGGCATCTTCTTAATCAGATAACGTATAAATTGGACTAACATATAGATAAATCTTAATATAGTAACTGCAATAAGTATATATAGAAGAATCTCAGCGACAGAAAAAGGAAAGACAGACATTGTTCCACCAATTACATATACAAGATTAGGGTATATATAATTAGAATACCAATTGGCAAATAGAACATTGTGTCTTGCAGCGATGTTAAGCATCAGACTACATATAAGCATAAGGGAGAAAAAAATTACAAAAAATGGATTAAGCAGTATACGTCTAAAAGGTTTCTCCGGAATAACCTTCACATATTTCTTGTTTCGTAACAAAATAGCACCTCATTTCAAAAAATTAATCTAAACAGTGTACAAACTGAATAATATAAAGCATCAGAATGTCATAAAATATGTATGTCGCACAAAATAGAAAATAATATGACATTTTATTAAAATTATACACTTTATAGCTTTAATATACAATCCTAAATAATTTTTTTTTGGAAAACAGGGGGTAAATTGTACTAAAAGTCATACTTTTAATATGAAAATTTAAGATGAATAATATACAATTATATATCTACACACTGAATATTCAAATTATTAGACAATTCAAGAAAAAGTCGTTATTTACAAATTGAAAATAGTGGTGTATATTGTTTTTAACATTTGTTCGGCTAATCCTTTCAAGTGGTAAAGCGAATGATTTGGATAAAAAGTACGAAAGTAGAAAGGAAAATGTAGTATGGAAAAAAATAGTGCTGTTAAGGGCCTGTATAGTCCGTCATTTGAACATGATAACTGTGGTATTGGTGCTGTTGTTAATATCAAAGGCATTAAGACACATCAGACAGTAAGCAATGCATTAAAGATTGTTGAAAACTTAGAGCACAGAGCCGGTAAGGATGCAGAAGGTAAGACCGGTGATGGTGTTGGTATCATGCTTCAGATATCTCATAAGTTTTTTACAAAAGTCTGTAAGGAGCTTAACATAGCAATCGGAGGAGAAAGAGAATACGGTATTGGTATGTTTTTCTTTCCGCAGGATGAACTTAAGAGAAATCAGGCTAAGAAGATGTTTGAGATTATAGTTGAGAAAGAGGGTCTTGAATTCCTTGGATGGAGAGAAGTTCCAACTAATGCAACTGTACTTGGACATAAAGCAGTTGAATGTATGCCACATATTATGCAAGGTTTTGTTAAAAAGCCAAAAGATATAGAAAAAGGACTTGATTTTGACAGAAAACTGTATGTTGCAAGAAGAGTATTTGAACAGAGTAATGATGATACTTATGTAGTATCACTTTCAAGCAGAACTATTGTATACAAAGGTATGTTCCTTGTAGGTCAGTTAAGACAGTTCTTTGATGATCTTCGAGCAGAAGAATATGAATCAGCAATAGCAATCGTTCATTCAAGATTCAGTACTAATACTAACCCAAGCTGGCAGAGAGCTCATCCAAACAGATTTATTGTACATAATGGTGAGATTAATACAATAAGAGGTAATGCAGATAGAATGCTTGCCAGAGAAGAGAAGCTTTCTTCTAGATATTTAGAGAGCGATATGCATAAGATTGTACCAGTTGTTAATCAGGAAGGCTCAGATTCAGCTATGCTTGATAATACACTTGAATTCCTTGTAATGAATGGTATGCCTTTACCACTTGCAGTAATGATTACAATTCCTGAACCATGGAGCAATGATGCAAGTATGAGTCAGGATAAAAAAGATTTCTATCAGTATTATGCAACAATGATGGAGCCATGGGATGGACCAGCATCAATTATATTCTGTGATGGTGACAAGATGGGAGCAATCCTTGACCGTAACGGATTAAGACCATCAAGATACTATATAACAGATGATGATTATCTTGTTCTCTCATCAGAAGTTGGTGTTCTTGAAGTTGACCAGACTAAGATTATTAAAAAAGAGAGATTAAGACCTGGTAAGATGCTTCTTGTAGATACTGAAGAAGGAAGACTTATAAGCGATGAAGAACTTAAAGAGACATATGCTAAGAGACGTCCATATGGTGAATGGCTTGATAATAATCTTGTTAATCTTAAGGATCTAAAGATTCCTAATAAGAAAGTACCTGAATATTCAAGAGAAGAAAGAGCGAAGATATTAAGAGCTTTTGGATATACATACGAAGATTATAAGACAAGTATTCTTCCAATGGCACAAAATGGTGCAGAAGCTACAGCAGCGATGGGTGTTGATACACCACTTGCAGTATTATCAGATAAGCATCAGCCATTATTTAACTACTTCAAACAGTTATTCGCACAGGTTACTAACCCACCTATCGATGCGATAAGAGAAGAAGTAGTAACATCTACATCAGTATATCTTGGCGAAGATGGCAATCTTCTTGAAGATTCAGCTGAGAATTGCAGAATACTTAAGATTAATAATCCTATTTTAACTAATACAGATCTTCTTAAGATTAAGAATATGAAAGTTGAAGGGCTTAAAGTAGTAGTTATTCCTATTACATATTATAAGAATACATCACTTGAAAAAGCTATTGATCATCTGTTTGTTGAGACTGATAGAGCATATAGAGATGGAGCTAACATTCTTATCTTATCAGATAGAGGAATTGATGAGAATCATGTAGCTATACCATCATTACTTGCAGTATCAGCACTTCAGCAGCATCTTGTTGTAACTAAGAAGAGAACAAGTGTAGCGATGATTCTTGAAAGTGGTGAACCAAGAGAAGTACATCACTTTGCAACATTATTAGGATATGGTGCATGTGCTATTAATCCATATCTTGCACAGGAGACAATTAAACAGCTTATAGATGATAATATGCTTGATAAAGACTACTATGCAGCAGTAGATGCATATAATGATGCAATACTTCATGGTATAGTTAAGATTGCATCTAAGATGGGTATCTCAACTATTCAGTCATATCAGGGTTCTAAGATATTTGAAGCAATTGGTATTGATTCAGATGTTATTAATAAATATTTTACTAATACAGTAAGCAGAATTGAAGGTATCAGCCTTGATGACATATCAAGAGATATCAATGAACGACATGCAAAAGCATTCGATCCACTTGGACTTGAATTCAATCAGTCACTTGAATCAGCAGGAAACCATAAGTCAAGAAGTGGTAAAGAAGATCATCTGTACAATCCAAAAACAATACATCTTCTTCAGGAAGCAACATGGACAGATAACTATAGTAAGTTTAAAGAATATACATCAGCAATTGATGATGAGAGCGTAGGAACAATAAGAAGTCTTATGGACTTTAATTATCCTAAAAAAGGTGTTCCGATTGAAGAAGTTGAAAGTGTTGATTCAATTGTAAAAAGATTTAAGACAGGTGCTATGTCATATGGTTCAATCTCACAGGAAGCACACGAGACACTTGCTATTGCGATGAACAAATTACATGGTAAATCAAACAGTGGTGAAGGTGGAGAGAGTCTTGAGAGACTTACAATTGGACCGGATGGACTTAATAAATGTTCAGCAATCAAGCAGGTTGCATCAGGACGTTTTGGTGTTACAAGTAAATATCTTGTAAGTGCAAAAGAGATTCAGATTAAGATGGCACAGGGAGCAAAACCAGGTGAAGGTGGAAATCTTCCAGCTGCAAAAGTATATCCTTGGGTAGCTAAGACAAGACATTCAACGCCAGGTGTAGGTCTTATATCACCACCACCTCATCATGATATATATTCAATCGAAGATCTTGCACAGTTAATATATGACCTTAAGAATGCTAATAAGAATGCTAGAATATCTGTAAAACTTGTATCAGAAGCAGGTGTAGGAACAGTTGCAGCCGGTGTTGCAAAAGCAGGTGCACAGGTAATTCTTGTATCAGGTTATGATGGAGGAACAGGTGCAGCACCTAGAAACTCAATTCATAATGCCGGACTTCCATGGGAACTTGGTGTAGCTGAGACACATCAGACACTTATTATGAATGACCTTCGTAATAAAGTAATAATCGAGACAGATGGTAAGTTAATGACAGGTAGAGATGTAGCAATAGCAGCTATGCTTGGTGCAGAAGAATTTGGTTTTGCAACAGCACCACTTGTAACACTTGGATGTGTAATGATGAGAGTATGTAACCTTGATACTTGTCCTGTTGGTGTTGCAACACAGAATCCTGAACTTAGAAAACGTTTTAAAGGTAAACCTGAATATGTAATGAACTTTATGAAGTTTATCGCAGAAGAATTAAGAGAATACATGGCAAAACTTGGTGTGAAATCAGTTGATGAACTTGTAGGACGTACAGATCTCTTAAAACAGAGAGATGACATTCATAAAGGTAATGCAGATAAAGTAAGTCTTCAGAGAATACTTAATAATCCATTTGCAAAACCAGGTCAGAAGTTTGAATATAATAAGAAGAATGTATATGACTTCCAGCTTGAAAAGACAATGGATGAGAGAGTTATCTTAAAGAAATTAAAGACTGCATTAGAATCAGGACAGAAGAGAAGTCTTGAGATAGATGTAACTAACACAGACAGAACACTTGGAACAATATTCGGTGCTGAGATAACAAGAGAATATGGTGATACACTTGCACAAGATACATTCACGATCAAATGTAATGGTGCAGGTGGACAGAGCTTTGGTGCATTCATACCTAAGGGACTTACACTAGAACTTGTAGGTGATAGCAATGACTATTTTGGAAAAGGACTCTCAGGTGGTAAGCTTATCGTATATCCACCAAGAGGAATTAAGTTCAAACAGGATGAGAATATAATTATTGGTAACGTTGCATTATATGGAGCAACAAGTGGTGAAGCCTATATTAATGGTGTTGCCGGCGAGAGATTCTGCGTAAGAAACTCAGGAGCAACAGCAGTTGTAGAAGGTGTTGGTGACCATGGCTGTGAATATATGACAGGTGGACGAGTTGTAGTTCTTGGTAAGACTGGTAAGAACTTTGCAGCAGGTATGAGCGGCGGTATTGCGTATGTACTTGATGAAGATTCAGATCTGTATAAAAAACTTAATAAAGACATGGTTTCTTCAGAAGCTTTGACTTCTAAATATGATGTATTAGAGCTTAAAGAGATAATCCAGCAGCATGTAGCATATACTAACTCAGAAAAAGGTAAAGAGATTCTTGATAACTTTGGAGATTATCTTCCAAAATTCAAGAAGATTATGCCACATGATTACAAACGTATGTTGAATGCGATTGTTCAGATGGAAGAAAAAGGTCTAAGCAGTGAGCAGGCGCAGATAGAAGCATTCTACGCTAATACAAGAAAGTAGGAGGAAAAGAATTATGGGAAAGCCAACTGGATTTTTAGAATATAATCGTGAGACAAGTAAAGCAGTTTCACCAAAAGAAAGAATTAAAAATTTTAATGAATTCCATACTCCTCTTTCAAGAGAAAAACAGCAGTGCCAGGGTGCACGCTGTATGGACTGTGGAGTTCCATTCTGCCAGTCAGGAATGATATTAAATGGGATGGCATCAGGCTGTCCACTTAATAATCTCATTCCTGAATGGAATGACCTTGTATATACAGGTAACTGGGAGCAGGCATATAACAGACTTAAAAAGACTAATAATTTTCCAGAATTTACATGTCGTGTATGTCCTTCACCATGTGAAGCTGCATGTACATGTGGACTTAATGGAGACCCTGTATCTATCAAAGAGAATGAGATGGGAATTATAGAATATGCGTATGAAAATGGACTTGCAAAAGCTAATCCACCTAAAGTACGTACAGGTAAGAAAGTAGCTATTATAGGTTCAGGCCCATCAGGACTTGCAGCAGCAGATCAGTTAAATAGAAGAGGTCATGATGTAACAGTATTCGAGAGAAGTGACAGACCGGGCGGATTATTAATGTATGGTATTCCTAATATGAAGCTTGAGAAACGTTTCATCGAGAGAAAGATCAACATAATGAAAGAAGAAGGAGTAAAATTCGAACTTTCAGCTAATGTTGGTGAGAATGTAAAAGCATCAAAGATATTAAAAGAGTTTGACAGTGTTGTACTTGCATGTGGAGCATCTAATCCAAGAGATATCAATGCACCAGGACGTGATGCAAAAGGAATATATTTTGCTGTAGATTTCTTATCACAGACAACAAAAAGTCTTCTTGATTCTAACCTTGCTGATGGTAAATATGTAAGTGCCAAAGGTAAGAAAGTAATCATTATCGGTGGCGGTGATACAGGTAATGACTGTGTTGGAACATCAATAAGACATGGCTGTGCATCTGTTACACAGCTTGAGATGATGCCAAAGCCACCAGTTGAGAGAACTGCCAATAATCAATGGCCAGAGTGGCCAAGAATTCTTAAGACTGATTATGGTCAGGAAGAAGCAATAGCAGTATTTGGCAAAGATCCAAGAGTATATCAGACAACAGTTAAGGAATTCATCAAGGATAAGAGTGGTAATCTTACAAAAGTAAAACTTGTAAAACTTGAGAGTAAAAAAGATGAGAAAACAGGAAGAATGATTATGGCTGAAGTTGAGGGAAGTGAATATACAGTCGAAGCAGACCTTGTATTTATAGCAGCAGGATTCCTGGGCTCACAAAAATATGTCACAGATGCATTTGGTGTAAAACTCAACGAGAGAACTAACGTACTTACAGAGCCAGGCAAATATAATACTAATATTAACAAAGTATTTACAGCAGGTGATATGCACAGAGGACAGTCACTCGTAGTATGGGCTATAAGAGAAGGTAGAGAAGTAGCCAAAGCAGTTGATACATTCCTTATGGGATATACTAATCTGTAGAGATGAATTAAAAAAAGTACAGTATAGAGTAAAGAGTGCAATAAATGTATATTCATATATAAAATCCTTTCGTTTGTCATAGGCGGAAACCCACTACATTTAGGAGGTGGGTAGTTGACAGTGCGAATTAGATTATGGTGAATCAAAATATATTGGCTATATGATGATAGCGTACTATAAATAATATATTTCAGACAACACATTACAGATAATATATAATATGCGATAGTATGATATTAGACTGATATCTGTTGTAATAAAACAGTATCGATAATATTATAAAGTATGAAAAATAAAGACAGGATACGATTTAGTAGCTGCATAATATGCGAAGCTATAACTAAATCATATCCTGTTTTTTGATTAAGACTATTTGAATTAAGATTAATTGAATCAAGGCTAATGAATCAAGATTAATTAGCTCAAGACTAATTGGAACAAGATTAATTGTATTAAGATTAATTAGTTTAAGATTAGTTATAAAAAGCTAGTTGTATAAAACTAATTAGCAATTGAATGTCAATAAGAGGTTAATAACTAAATATTTACAAGGTTGCTTGCAAGTAATAATCAAGCTGTTCATATATCTCAAATCCAAGTTTGAGATACAAGTGACAAGCAGCAGGATTCTTAGAACTTACTTGTAATATTATGCTATATGAAGAATCATATTGAACCTGAATAAAATGTATTATATGACACAAAAGCTTATATCCATATCCTTGATTACGGTAATCTTCATATATAAGAACGTCACATATATTAATAAGATTGCCATCAATAACAATATGAGCCTCTCCGACATCTGAGAGTTTATCAGATATATAGAAGACATATTCGGAGTGTTTTACAACTTCATGCTGACATATACTGATATTGCGGATATTTTTGTTAAGACGTATTTTTTTCTTAATATGCATGATATATTCACTGTGGGAATAAGAAGCATTAACTGATGCAAGAATATGCTTTGCGGCAGGTGAATTATCACATATAGAGTAGTAGAATGGCATGTTGTACATATCAGAAGCTTTTTTTAGAAGTGTATGAAAATATCCATGGTTAAAATGTTCAGGGTGTGTATAACCTGTGATCTCAACACCGTCATCAAATGGAGCAAATATAGCAAGATATGATACAAGAATATCATTGTCATACATAAGTAAAAAAGCGTCATAGTCATTGGATTGATTATCAATGTAGGCATTATATGAACTTTTAAAAAAAAGATTGTTATAGTGCTTAAGAGATAGTATATCAAGGTATTCTTTTGGTTCTAATTGTTTTCTTATAATAATATTCATAAAAAATCCTTTCCGTTGTCATATATGCGTACTAAAAAATGTTAGTGTAACGATTTTAAATCAATTACTTATATTAGTATTGTACTTTTATGAATGGGTTGTCAATATAAAAATGAAGAAAACATCAAAGCATATGTAAAAATTACGGATTTATATATAAAAAGTAGGAATAATTATATTTTGAATGAATATAATTATAATGTTTACTAATAACATAGAACATAAATATTGGATGAGATGAGGTAATAAGAATGGACAACACAGATAATGTAGTTAGTAATGATACAGGTTTTTTGTTAAAAGTAGTACAGGGTGCATTGATAGGTCTTGGTGGTGTGCTTCCTGGAATATCAGGAGGTGTATTATGTGTTATATTCGGAATATATGGAGAGATTATGGAACTGCTTGCAGATCCGATTCATAGATGGAAGACGCATATAAAGAGTCTGTTTCCGATTATCATTGGTATAGGAGCGGGTTTTGTTGGAATAGCAGGGCTATTGTCGATGTTGCTTGAGAGATATGAGGCACAGTCAATATGTCTTTTTGTGGGACTTATAGGCGGGATGT
>SAMEA104315435__coassemble_1306_pt1 | contig 10905 bp, 10 predicted proteins | sample SAMEA104315435__metabat2_low_PE_020 | metagenome-assembled genome bin SAMEA104315435 (sample SAMEA104315435) | gut metagenome | biome: Monkey gut; feature: monkey-associated habitat; material: faeces | place: China | collected 2013
CGTCATCAAGACTGTAAGCTGCCTGACGCTTTCTTGCAAGTTCATCGTTCTCAAGATATTCATCATAAGTTGTAATCTTATCGATAAGTCCGCCTGGAACAAGTTCGATAATACGGTTAGCAGTTGTCTGAACAATCTGGTGATCTCGTGATGAGAAGAGAATTACACCAGGGAATTTAATAAGTCCATTATTCAAAGCTGTAATTGATTCCATATCAAGGTGGTCAGTTGGTTCATCAAGAATAAGTACATTAGAACCAGAGATCATCATCTTTGAAAGCATACAACGTACTTTTTCACCACCGGATAATACTTTAACTTTTTTAACACCGTCATCTCCGGCAAATAACATTCTGCCAAGGAAACCACGAACATAAGTAGCATCTTTTTCAGGTGAATATTGTGTAAGCCAATCAACGATAGTATCATCATTATCGAATTCTTTTGAATTATCTTTAGGGAAATAAGATGTAGAAGTTGTTATTCCCCATTTGTAAGAACCTTCATCAGGTTCCATCTCACCAGCAAGAATCTTGAATAATGTAGTCTTTGCTATCTCATTAGATCCGACAAAAGCAATTTTGTCATCATGGTTAACGATGAATGAGATATTATCAAGAACTTTAACACCATCAATAGTTTTTGACAGATTAGTTACAGTTAATACTTCATTACCAATGCTTCTTTCAGGTCTGAAATCAATATATGGATATTTTCTGCTTGATGGTTTGATATCATCAAGTTCAATTTTTTCAAGAGCTCTTTTTCTTGAAGTAGCCTGTTTGGATTTTGATGCATTAGCACTGAATCGCTGGATGAATTCCTGTAATTCTTTGATTTTTTCTTCTTTTTTCTTATTAGCTTCCTTCATCTGTTTGATCATTAACTGACTTGATTCATACCAGAAGTCATAGTTACCAGCATAGAGCTGAATCTTGGCATAATCGATATCAGCGATATGAGTACATACTTTATTAAGGAAGTAACGGTCATGAGATACAACGATTACAGTATTCTCAAAGTTGATTAAGAATTCTTCAAGCCATTCAATAGCAACCAGATCAAGGTGGTTGGTAGGCTCATCGAGAAGAAGAATATCAGGGTTACCGAATAAAGCCTGAGCTAAGAGAACTTTAACTTTTTCGCTACCTTTTAATTCTTTCATAAGTTTATAATGAAGTTCTGTTTCAATACCAAGTCCATTAAGAAGAGTAGCTGCGTCTGATTCAGCTTCCCATCCGTTCATAGTTGCGAATTCTCCTTCAAGTTCAGATGCTTTAATACCGTCTTCTTCTGTGAAGTCTTCTTTGGCATAGATAGCATCTTTTTCTTTCATAATCTCATAAAGTCTTTTATTACCCATGATAACAGTATCTAAAACTGTATATTCATCATACTTAAAGTGATCCTGCTGTAAAAATGAAAGACGTTCGCCCGGAGTAATTACAATATCACCTTTTGTAGGTTCAAGCTGTCCGGATAAAATTTTTAAAAATGTTGATTTACCGGCACCATTAGCACCAATAAGACCGTAGCAGTTACCCTGCGTAAATTTGATATTTACATCTTCAAAAAGGGCTTTTTTGCCGATTCTAAGAGTTACGTTATTTGCACTTATCATATTCTACATAACCATCCTGTTCTTTATTTAAACATATTTATAAGCAATCAATATCCATTCTATATGATTTTACAAAATTTGCAAGAGATATTTTCAAAAATTTACAGTTATGTTATAATTAATTCTTTAAATAGACTTATATAGGCAATTGCTTAACCGGAATTTTACAAATGCCTATTAATATTAAGGAGTGTTTTGTGTGATATGTAATATGTGTCCAAGAGAATGTAATATTGATAGAGAGAGAAGTAAAGGCTTTTGTCAGATGTCGGATATATTAAAAGTGTCAAGAGCAGCACTTCATATGTGGGAAGAACCTTGTATATCTGGAAAAGAGGGATCTGGAACTGTTTTTTTCTCAGGATGTACATTAAGATGTGTATTTTGTCAAAATAGAGATATTGCAGCAGGAAGAAGCGGGAAAGAGATAAGTATCGAGAGACTTAGTGAGATATTTTTAGAACTTATGGAAAAAGGTGCTAATAATATTAATCTCGTGACGCCAACGCATTATACAAGACAGATTATAAAAGCCCTTGATATTGCAAAAAATCAGGGAATGAATCTTCCTATAGTATATAATACAAGCGGATATGAAAAAACTGATACTATTAAAATGCTTGAAGGATATGTTGATGTATATCTTCCGGATTTTAAATATGTATCTTCAGACATATCAGGAAAATATAGTGGTGCTAAAGATTATTATATATATGCTAAAGATGCACTTAGTGAGATGGTAAAACAGACAGGAAAACCAAAGTTTGATGAACGCAGAATAATGACCAAAGGTGTAATTGTAAGACATCTTATTCTTCCGGGATGTAGCGAAGATTCGAAAGCTGTTATCGAGTATCTGTATAATACGTATGGCGATGATATATATATAAGCATAATGAATCAATATACGCCATTTGGGATGGAAAATTACCCTGAACTTAATAGAAAAGTGACAACTTATGAATATAATAAAGTTGTTAATTATGCGATAGAACTTGGGATTACTAATGGATTTGTTCAGGAAGGAAGTGCGGCATCGGAGAGTTTTATTCCTGATTTTGATAGATATGAAGGTGTCTAATATAGCGAGAATTGATTATATATAATAGCAGATTTTGGAATAGGTATTCAGAAGTTTATGGAAACAGTCTGATATAACGGGAATTGATTATATATAATAGCCCTGTAAGAAATTGTATATTATAATATGATATAGTCACGTTTGGGTGAAAATAACTTTATAATATATAGTACTTACAGGGCTATTATATTTGTTAATCGATATACCAACTATATATTAATATATAGTATACTTGTGTCTTATAAGAACTTCTTTTGCAAGAATCACAGAGTCTGAATCATAAAATTCAATTCTAAGAACAGCTTCTTCAAATTCACGATTATGAACAATTCCGATGTTCTTGATGCTTATATGGTTGGTTGCAAGAATTGTTGCAATAGTTGCAATAGCACCTTCTTCATCAATGATATCACAATACAAAAAGTAAGTTATATCAATAGGGCCACGTTTGTTATCATTAATAGAATTACGATAATCTCTTGATTCTTCAAAACGATCATATATAGATTGTTCTTCTCTGTTAGCAATGATATTCTTAAAAGAATTAAGATTATTGCTAAAATTATCAAGGACTTTAACTATATTGTCTGTATTAGTAAGGCATATCTGCTGCCACATCTCAGGTGATGATGATGCGATTCTTGTGATGTCTTTAAAGCCACCGGCAGCAAGGAGTTTCATAGTCTCCTGCTTATTGTCACTGTGTTTGATTGTAGTGACAAGAGATGAAGCAATTACATGTGGAAGATGACTTATTGAAGCAACAACATAATCATGTTCTTTATAATCAATGACGATTGGAAGAGCACCCATATCACTTACAAGTTGTCTATATTCCTCCACTTTATCCGGAGTACTTTTAGCAGTTGGAGTGATTGCATAATAAGCATTCTCAAGAAGATGATCAGTACTGTTAATATATCCTGTTTTTTCAGAACCGGCCATTGGATGTCCACCGATAAAGTTGGATTCAAGACCTAGTCGTATAACTTCATTGTGTATGTGAGTCTTAACACTTCCAACGTCAGTGATAAGGCAGGTATCTTTGATAATTGGTTTTAACTTCGCAAGGTATATCGCATTGTATTCAACAGGAGTACATAAAAATATGTAATCACATTTGCTAAATTCATCATTAATCTCAGTACAAATTATGTCAATGATACCATCTTTTTTAGCTTCATTAAGAGAATTGATGCTTCTATTATATGCTATGAGAGTATATCCTCTGTCTAATTTTTTTAAATGTCTGGCGACTGAGCCACCAATAAGTCCAAGGCCAATAAAGCCAAATGTTAAGTTGTTCATATGTTTACCCGCTTCCCTAAAAAATATAAATACTTATATATTCTACAATGTAGGGGGGTATATGTCAACACTACAAAACGTTAAAGTGTAATACAATTATATATTATTGTTTATTATCAGAAGATATATGTGTCTCCATATTTTTTGGTAATACGAGATTAAGAATAATTGATACAATAAATACAACGGCAACACAGTTCTCAGCGAAGACATTGACAACAATCTTAGGGAATATTGCGAATATATCAGGAACTTGTGTAAATCCGATACCAATACTTAGTGAGAGCGCAGCGATAGTAATATTTCGCTGTGTATATCCACAATTACTTATCATCTGAAGGCCACTTATTACAATATTGCCAAACATCATAAGTGTACATCCACCAAGAACAGCTTCAGGCAAAGTCGCAAGTAGTGAACCGAATACAGGAAAGATACCTGCGAGTATCATAATAATAGCACCTGCAGCGATTGCAAAACGATTGACAACTTTAGTCATTGCAATAAGTCCTACATTCTGACTAAAAGATGTAATAGGTAGACATCCAAGTAAAGATGATATTGAACTTATAAAGCCATCACATGCGATAGAACCCGATAGCTCTTTATCTGATACTTTACGGTTTAGTCCTGTTGATGCAAGTGCAGAAGTATCTCCGATAGTCTCAGTTGCAGATACTAGGAAGATTAATGTTACTGACACGATTGCATTAAGGTTGAATTCTGGTTTGAATGGCACAATAGCAGGGAATGTGATGATTGAATTACCAGATAAAGCAGAAAAATCAACAACACCCATGCAAAGAGATACAATATATCCAACAATAAGTCCAAAAAGAACAGATAGCTGTTTCCAAAATGATTTTGCAAATATATTAAAGAGAATACAACTTAATAATGTTATAGTTCCAATAATCCAGTTAGTTGCAGAACCGAAGTTCTCACTGCCACTTCCACCACCAAAAGAGGATGCACCGACAGACAGAAGCGAAAATCCAATAGAAGTAACAACACTTGCAGATACTATAGGTGTTATAAGTTTTATCCAGTATTTGGCAAACAATCCAAGAAGTCCTTCAATTATTCCACCTATAAGAACAGCACCAACAATTGCATTATAACCATAAGTTGGACCTATGTAACAGAATACAGATACAAATGTAAAACTTATTCCCATTACAATAGGAAGTCCGGAACCAATCTTCCAGATAGGAAATAGCTGTATAAGAGTGCCGATTCCTGCTATAATCATGGCACTTTGTATAAGAGAAGCACTTTGTTTTGAAGAAAGTCCGCTTGCTGCTGCTACAATAAGAATTGGAGATATGTTGGCAACAAACATTGCAAGTATATGCTGAAGACCAAAAGGTATCGCCTGTTTAACAGGTATCTTTTGGTCAAGAGTATAGATTGCAGATGAATCAGTAGTAGTTGATGTATTTTTCATGATATAAATCCTTTCAATTAATAGTTATCATAAGTATTATTGTTCACGAAATGTGATTTCGCCGGTTGTAGCATCCATGCTGTCTACAATTGCAAGTGATTCGAGCTGAAAACCAAAGTTTCTGATTATACGACCACCTGGCTGGAATCCTTTTTCAATAGCGATACCAATTCCTTCAACAGTAGCACCTGCTTCGTGGACTATTGATATAAGTCCCTGAAGGGCACAGCCATTAGCAAGAAAATCATCTATAATTAATACATGATCATCAGGAGAAAGAAATTTTTTGGATACAATAACCTGATTTTTGCACTTATGTGTAAAAGATTCAACTTCAGCAACATACATCTCGCCTTCAATGTTGATACTTTTGGATTTTTTAGCGAATACAACAGAAGCATCAAAATATTTGGCAACTATACATGCGATACCAATACCTGAAGCTTCGATAGTAAGGATTTTGTTAATGTTCTTACCTGCAAAACGACGTTTGAATTCTTCTCCCATCTGTTCAAATAGATGAATATCCATCTGATGATTAAGAAAACTGTCAACTTTGAGAACGTTTCCTTCCTTAACTATGCCATCTTTAACAATGCGTTCTTCTAAAAAATTCATTACAAATTCCTCCAATAAATATAATTTAATATAAGGTTAGCAGATTGAGAGAATAATTACAACTTAATTTTAAAAAGAAAAATGATTGGAATAGTTAAAGTGTTATAAGAAATTGGTAAAAGTTATTTTTTTACTTGATTATATGTTAAAAATGACGATATAAAAAGTAATAAGCAATAAATAGAAAGAAAAGTTTAGTTAAAATTTCTAAATTTATTGCAAAATACATAAACAAATAGTAAAATATGTATATAGAATAAATGTATTGGAGGAATTTGTATGAACGTTTTTGACACAGATAAAATTCGTAACGTGGTTCTATTGGGACATGGTGGATGTGGTAAGACAACACTTGCAGAAGCTATGGTATATGCATCAGGTATTACAAAACGTCAGGGAAAGATTTCTGAGGGCAATACAATTAGTGATTATGACAAAGAAGAGATAAAAAGGTCATTTTCAATTAGTACGTCAGTAATTCCTGTAACATGGGAAGATACTAAGATTAATATTCTTGATACACCAGGATATTTTGATTTTGTTGGTGAAGTAGAAGAAGCAGTAAGTGCAGCAGATGCAGCAGTTATTGTAGTTAATGGTAAGACTGGTGTAGAAGTAGGAACAAGGAAAGCCTGGGAGTTGTGTGAAAAATATAATCTTCCACGAATAATATTTGTAACAGGCATGGACGATGATAATGCGAGTTACAGACAGGTTGTAGAAGATCTTACAGAGATATATGGTAAGAGAATAGCACCATTCCATCAGCCAATCAGAGAAAATGAGAAGTTTGTTGGTTATGTTAATATTATAAAAATGAACGGTAGAAGATTTACAGATATAGCAAAATATGAGGAGATAGATATACCGGAATATTCTAAGGAAAATCTTGCAATATTTAGAGAAAAACTTATGGAAGCTGTAGCTGAGACAAGTGAAGAACTTATGGATAAATATTTTAACGGAGAGGAATTCACTTATGAAGAGATTTCAAAAGCCATGCGAGCTAATGTAATAGAAGGAACAGTAGTGCCTGTAACGATGGGATCAGGTGTTAATGTTCATGGAGTATTTATGCTTATGCAGGATATTGTAAAATATCTTCCTAGTCCACAGCGAAAAGAAGTTATGGGTACTAATACTAAGACAGGTGATGAATTTGACGCAGACTATGATGTGTCAAAACCATTTTCAGCAAGAGTATTTAAGACAATCGTAGATCCATTCATTGGTAAATATTCGCTTATAAAAGTATGTTCAGGCAGTGTCAAATCAGATTCATTAGTATACAATGTTACCCGTGATTCTGAAGAAAAACTTTCAAGACTCTATATATTAAGAGGAAAAGAACCAATAGAAGTACCTGAATTAAGAGCAGGAGATATTGGTGCGATTGCAAAACTTACTAATACAAAGACAGGCGATACACTGTCAACTAAAGGATGTCCTGTTGAATATGAGAGCGAAGAATATTCAGTTCCATATACATATATGAGATATAAGACTGTTACAAAAGGTGATGATGATAAAGTCGCAGGTGCACTTGCAAAACTTATGGATGAAGATGTTACATTAAAATGTGTAAATGATGTAGAGAACAGACAGTCACTTATATATGGAATTGGTGAGCAGCAGTTAGAGATAGTTGTAAGCAAACTGCTTAACAGATATAAAGTAGAGATTGAACTTTCAAAACCAAAATTTGCTTTTAGAGAGACTATAAGAAAGAAAGCAACAGCACAAGGAAAATATAAGAAACAGTCAGGAGGACATGGACAATATGGAGATGTCAAGATGGAATTTGAACCATCAGGAGATCTCACAAAGCCTTATGTTTTTGAAGAAAAAGTATTTGGTGGAGCAGTTCCTAAGAACTTCTTTCCAGCTGTTGAAAAAGGTATAGCTGAAAGTGTATTAAAAGGACCTCTTGCAGCATATCCGGTTGTAGGAATTAAAGCAACACTTGTAGATGGTTCATATCATCCTGTTGATTCATCAGAGATGGCATTTAAGATGGCAGCTACAATGGCATTTAAGGAAGGTATAATGGCAGCATCACCGGTACTCCTTGAACCTATAGCAACACTTAAGGTCGTAGTTCCTGATACTTATACAGGTGATATTATGGGAGATCTTAACAAGAGACGAGGAAGAGTAATGGGCATGAATCCATTAGATGGTAAGAAACAGGAGATAGTTGCAGATATACCAATGTCAGAACTGTATGGTTATTCTACAGAACTGCGTTCAATGACAGGAGGATTTGGTGAGTTTTCTTACGAATTTTCAAGGTATGAGCAGGCTCCAACAGATGTATGTGAGCGTGAAATAGCAGCAAGAGCTAAAAAACTTGAACAATAAAAATAGTTTCTGGAGTGCTATTATAGTTGAAAATAATGGCACTCCTCTTCTTTTTTATATAAAATTTCGACAAAAATGAGAAAATAGTACCGAAAATCTACTAAAAATGGTAAAAAGGTACTCTTGAAATTGTATAGAATTATGTATATAATAATCAACGATATAGATGAACATTTTGATATCGATCATTATATATGTAATTATATAAGATCATATAAAAGAGGAGATTAAAGATGGAAATATTCAATAATGTACCTATTAACGCTGACACAGTGGATTATACAAAGTGGCAGACAATCAATGGTGAATCACTTGATATTGCCAATATGAGAATAGAGTATATTGACAGATGCATCGACTTGTTAGATAACCAGATTGCCTGCAAACCATATCATGTTAATGTGGAAGTTTGGAAGAGGTATTTGGAAGTATTTGAGAGCAAACTTAATACAATCTATGCTGAAGCCGTTTAATATTACGTCTACGCAATAGAAGCTGAGATATTCAGACTTTGAGAAGCCTGGTAAGACCGAGAATTGTATCGATTTTACCGGCTTCTTTTTCATTCATGCCACTTTTTATAATATCGATTAGAATTGTAATCTCATCATTAGTGAAAGATATGCCAAGATCTCTTGCAGTTTTGGTTGTAGCAAGAAAGAGTGGAAGCATATCTTCTCCTGTAAGACCTTGACTTTTTTTATAGAATTCATTAATGATGGCCATTTTTTTAGGTTCGATATTGCGTATGCGTGGATCGTTCATGAAGAAATATCTGTTGTTGGTATTATTACTGTTGGTATTATTGTTAGAGTTATTGCTATTATTATTGTTAATATTCATAGATAACCTCCATATAATTGTGCTTATTTAGAATATAATAGTATGCTTTGTTATAATTAATACTATTAAAACATTGATTTATAAGTTTCAAACATTTCTTTTTGTTCTTTGCTCATCATATTAAAGAGCATATTGTAGAGATTGTTATCATTAGTTTGATTCGAATTTGATTTTTTGTCAGAAGTACTTTGTGTATTGAATAGATTGTTAAGAATATCAGGATTTATAATGTCTTTATATTTTTCATAGTTTTTAAAAGTATTAAGAATCTGCTTTAACTGTTGTATATTTTTACGATTGTCACTATTGCAGTGCTTTTCCATAGTATTTATTAAATCGTTTACAGAACCATTTTTACAAAATTTTTTGATTTTGTCGGTATCATGTTCATATACGTTTATCATATTTTCCATCTCCATAAACATAATGATTATGGCAAATGATTTTTGTGTTGCGATGTCTATGTATGGAAGTGATTCTTTTAACATACAGACAGAATCGTTGTAGATTAACTTATCAAATTCTGTTATTTCAGGTGGCATTGCAATACTCCTTATATGGTTACATTAATATATGCACCAGCTATGTGGACTATGCATATAGATGTAGTATATAAATATGATTTTGCAAAGAGCTGTTTTACAATTGGGTTTATTGCTTGATCAATATGATAAGCAGCTGATTATAAAAGGAGGGAGCATTTTGAAAAATAATTATGAAAAATCGGAAAAGCCAGGAAGAATTATAATTGAGAATAGTCTGTTCTGCGAGATTGATGAAGAGTGTATATATAGGAAAAACCAAGGTATGGATAGACATAGGACAGATGAATATACTATAAATGAAAATGCTATGAAGGAAGATGTTATAAATGAAGATATTATGAAGAAAGATGCTATGAAGGAAGATGTTATAAATGAAGATATTACAGATGGGCATAATTCAGACAAAAGTAATATAGATTGATTGATAATTGTATTGAAACTGATATATATAATTGTTGCAAGATGTAGATATCGGGATGAATAATCAATATTCACGTAAGATTATAGTTCGGTTCATGGTATATTTCTTTCATTTTTGAAGATGAATAATCATCATTCATGTAAGATTATGTATCGCATTAGCATAGAAAAAGGGGCATCGCACTAATTCTTAGTACGACAGCCCCGATTACTATGATTACTAAGAAAGTATATAGAACATGCTTTACATAGTCTATTCTAAGTGTAATTTAATATTCTTATGAGTGTATATAAGATTAGCTTAGAAGCCGCATCCGTTACCGCATCCACATCCAAAGCTGCCTCCACAACAGAAGCATATAAGGAGAACAAGAACTAATAGGCAATTGTCATTGTTATTGCCACATCCACAGCCATTATTACTTCCACAGCCTCCACATAATAAGAGAATGAGAATAAGCCAGATTATAGAATTACATCCATTATCCTGGCATCCACATCCAAGTCCGTTACAGCCGCCGTTGCAGCCACCTCCACAATTTGTTGCAGCTAAATCACTCATGTTAATTCCTCCAAAAAGATGTTTACACTGAATTATATGAACGGGGCATGTATATGTTTACAAAAAGTTCTTTTGGACAAAAACAAATCATACAGGACG
>SAMEA104315435__coassemble_1319_pt1 | contig 10809 bp, 9 predicted proteins | sample SAMEA104315435__metabat2_low_PE_020 | metagenome-assembled genome bin SAMEA104315435 (sample SAMEA104315435) | gut metagenome | biome: Monkey gut; feature: monkey-associated habitat; material: faeces | place: China | collected 2013
GTAAATAAAGAGAGAATATTACATTATGGATTCGCATTTGATGGCAAGAAAGTGCTTATAGGATGATATATAAGGAGAAAAAATATGTTGTACAGTATCGCATTAATATTAATAGTAGGAATGGCTTTGGGATGGATATGTAACAGGTGCAAATTGCCATCACTTCTTGGAATGTTACTTACGGGAATTATACTTGGCCCGTATGTACTTAATCTTATTGATGATTCCATACTTGGAATATCATCAGAACTTAGGAAGATTGCTCTTATAATTATACTTACAAGAGCAGGGCTTGGACTTGATATATCAGGACTTAAGAAGATTGGAAGACCGGCAGTTATGATGTGCTTTGTGCCAGCAACATTCGAACTTATTGGAATGTTAATATTAGCACCAAGACTTCTTGGCGTAAGTTATATGGAAGCAGCAGTTATGGGCGCTGTTCTTGCAGCAGTATCACCGGCAGTTGTAGTTCCAAGAATGGTAAAACTTATGGAAGAGGGGTATGGAACTGATAAAGGTATACCACAGGTTATTCTTGCCGGTGCATCAGTTGATGATGTATATGTAATTGTTCTTTTTACAACTTTTACAGGAATAATGCAGGGTAAAGGCATCTCTGTTATGAGTTTTATTAATATTCCGGTATCAATTATACTTGGAATACTTATAGGTCTTATTATAGGATATCTTTTTGCAAGATATTTTGAAAAAATGCATATAAGAGATACTATTAAAGTTGCACTTATTTTGTCGGTGTCATTTCTTCTTGTAACAGCAGAAGATGCACTTAATACTCCGATTACATTTTCTGCACTTATAGCAATTATGTTCATAGGTGTTGCACTTTCAAGATATCGCAAAGAAGTATCATTAAGAATCTCACAAAAATATAATAAACTTTGGGTAGTTGCAGAAGTATTTCTATTTGTTCTTGTAGGAGCAACAGTTAATATAGGATATCTGTCTAATGTAGGGCTTAGGGCAGTTATTCTTATAATATGTGCAATTATGTTCAGAATGGCAGGTGTATATGTAAGTCTTCTTGGAACAAAGCTAGATAGTAAGGAGAGTATGTTTACTATGATGGCATATACACCTAAGGCAACCGTTCAGGCGGCAATAGGTGGAATACCACTTAGTATGGGACTTGCATGTGGAGAGATAACACTTACTGTGGCTGTACTTGCAATAGTGCTTACTGCGCCACTTGGAGCATTTGCGATAGATATGTCTTATAAAAGATTATTGAATAAAGATAAAGACTAAGCATATAGATATTCTGTAAGCGTTGATAGTCATAAAAATGGTGAAAACACTGTGCTTTCACCATTTTTTACTTATATTCAATATGGAGTTACTAAAGTTTTTGCACAAATTAGAGAAAATAGCTTATCAACCAATAACATTATAAAAATAATATGAAGAAATAGAAAAACTCCTTGACAATCATTTAAACGTATGTTTAAATGTTCATATAAGAAAAAGATATTTGAATAAAAAAATATTAATGATAGGAGGAGTTATTATGACGAAGAAACAGAAAAAGGTTCTATACAGAATTATTATTGCATTGGTACTTCTTGTAGTGATTGAATTCATACCTGCAGATGGTTATCTTAGTCTTTTACTATATCTTATACCATATCTCGTTATAGGATATGATATTCTTAAGAAAGCAGGACTTGGAATTATTCATGGTCAGGTATTTGATGAGAATTTCCTTATGGCGATTGCGACAGTTGGAGCTATGGCTCTTGGTGAATATAAGGAAGGTTCAGCAGTTATGTTATTCTATCAGATTGGTGAATTATTCCAAAGTTATGCAGTTGGTAAGAGTCGTAAGAATATAACAGAACTTATGGATATCAGACCGGATTATGCTAATATTGAAGAAGACGGTGAACTTGTAGAAGTTGATCCTGATGATGTTGAGATAGGAACAGTTATTGTTGTAAAACCGGGTGAGAAAGTGCCAATTGATGGTATTGTTGTAAGTGGTACATCAACACTTAATACAAGTGCTCTTACAGGTGAGAGTGTTCCAAGAGAAGTTAAGGAAGGCGATGAGATTATAAGCGGATGTGTTAATCTTACAGGTCTTCTAAAGATAGAGACTACAAAAGAATTCGGTGATTCAACAGTATCTAAGATTCTTGATCTTGTTGAGAATTCAAGTATGAAAAAAGCGAGAACAGAGAATTTTATATCAAGATTTGCTAAATATTATACACCTTGTGTATGTATAGGTGCGCTTGTACTTGCGATACTTCCACCGGCTGTAAGAATGATATTCATGGGCATATCACCTATGTGGAGTGAGTGGATTATAAGAGCACTTACATTCCTTGTAATAAGCTGTCCATGTGCACTTGTAATATCAATACCACTTAGCTTTTTTGGAGGAATCGGAGGAGCTTCATCAAAAGGTATTCTTGTAAAAGGTTCTAATTATCTTGAACTTTTATCACAGACTAAGTATATCGTGTTTGATAAGACAGGAACACTTACAAAAGGTGTATTTGAAGTTACAGATATTAGTCCTGATGGAATGAGTAAGGAAGAACTTCTAGAATATACAGCTTATGCAGAGAGTTATTCTGATCATCCAATCAGTAAAAGTCTTAAAATGGCTTATGGCAAAGATATTGATAAGACAAAAGTAAGTGATGTAGAGAATGTATCAGGTCATGGAATAATTGCATACGTTAATGGACATAGAGTATGTGCCGGTAATATAAAGCTTATGAAAAAAGAGAATGTATCTTATGAGATTCCATCAAAAACAGGTACAGAGGTTCATGTAGCGATTGATGGCAAATATGCAGGCTATGTTATTATATCAGATGTTATTAAGACTAATTCAAAAATAGCAATTAGTGGTCTTAAGGCTGCAGGTGTTAAAAAGACAGTTATGCTTACAGGAGATTCTAAAAAAGTAGCCGAGTCTGTAGCAAAAGAGATAGGTATTGATGAAGTTAAGAGTGAACTTTTACCGGCAGATAAAGTCGCAGAAGTAGAGGCATTATTAGCAAAGAAAGGTGACAAAGAGAGACTTGCATTCGTTGGTGATGGTATTAATGATGCACCTGTTTTATCAAGAGCAGACATAGGTATTGCAATGGGAGCACTTGGTTCTGACGCAGCGATAGAAGCAGCGGATATTGTTCTTATGGATGATGATCCTGCTAAGATTGCACTTGCAATGAAGATATCAAGAAAGACACTTAGAATAGTATATGAGAATATTGTATTTGCTCTTTTGGTAAAAGCTATCTGTCTTATCCTTGGTGCAATAGGTGTTGCTAATATGTGGTGGGCAATATTTGCAGATGTTGGTGTAATGGTTATTGCAGTTCTTAATGCAACAAGAGCATTAAGAGTTGGCAAATAGAGTAAGAAAGGTGATTAATGGAATGAAACATTATAATATGCCACATGATCATGGACAGAATATAGATACAGTCTTAGAGAGAATGCCATGTATGGATTCTTTTACAAGTGTAGCTGCATTGTTTAAACAGATGTCAGATAGTACAAGACTTAGAATACTGTGGCTTTTGTGCCATTGTGAGGAATGTGTGAGTAATATATCAGCTGCTATGCAGATGAGCGATCCGGCAGTTTCACATCATCTTAGCGTACTTAAGAAGTCTGGGCTTATAACTAGCAGACGAGATGGCAAGGAAGTATACTATAAGATTGCAGATAATGAACAGACTAAGCTGCTTCATGAAGTTATGGATAGACTGTTTGAAGTAGAGTGTCCTTGCACAGAAAGTTAACTTTAAACCACCTAAAGGCAGTGTTTTTTCGCCTATGACAAACGAAAGATTTTATATATGAACGTGCTTAAAACCGAAAATTGTAAAATGAATAATAATAAATAACAATATAAAATATCAATCTAATTCTATATATCGACCTCGAAAAGTTAGAAATAAAAAGCTAACGATTTGAGGTCGGTATTTTTTTATAAAAAAATCTTGACACTTGTGCAAAATAAGTGTATCTTAAAGATACCCCTAGGGGGTATGCAAAGCCCGATAAAAATGTATACCGAACGACCTAGGAGTGATAGAAATATTTCATGCATAGATGAGAAAAGGAATGATGTATATGAGTTGTAAATGTGGCAATGATAGTACAAAAGAAATATATAAGGAAGATGGGAAGCTGATAGATGCAAATACAAATACAGAGACAGAGGAAGGCGGTGTAAAACACAAGTTAAGAGCAGACAGTGAGAAAAAGGCACTTATGACAAGACTTGCCAAGATTGAAGGTCAGGTAAGAGGAGTTAAAGCGATGGTTGAGGATGATAGATATTGCGTAGATATTCTTACACAGGTATCTGCAATTCAGGCAGCACTTAATTCTTTTAACAAGGAATTGCTTGCAAGACATATTAAGTCATGTGTCGTAGATGATATCAGGGAAGGCAAAGAAGAAGCTGTAGATGAATTATGTGAGTTACTTAAGAAGCTTATGAAGTAACATAGACTAAGAGGTGATTATTATGAAGGAGAAGTTTGATGTAACAGGTATGACATGTTCTGCGTGTTCATCACATGTAGAGAAGAGTGTATCGAAGGTAGACGGAGTTACAAAAGTTAGTGTTAATCTTCTTACTAATAGCATGCAGGTTGAATATGAAGAGGATAAGACTAATGCAGATAATATTATAGAAGCTGTAGAAGATGCAGGATATGGTGCAAGCGTGCAGAACGTGAGAGGAGATGCCCAAAATAGTGATGCAGGAAGTAATAGTGCGGAAGGTCGTAGAGAAAAAGATGCGATTGCTAACGAGAAGAAGAATATGAAGATGCGACTTATAGTATCAGTAGTATGTCTTATTCCACTTATGTATGTGTCGATGGGACATATGATATATAATGCACTTAATCTTCCGATGCCGGCATTTGATGAGAAGTTTATTCATGGTAACAGTAATGCGATAACACATGCATTTACACAATTTTTGCTATTACTTCCAATACTTGCTGTTAATAAGAAGTATTTTATTAATGGATTTAAGACACTTAAGAATAAGAGTCCTAATATGGACAGCCTTATAGCTATCGGAGCAAGTGCAGCAATTCTATATGGAATATATGCAATATATAGAATAGGATATGGACTTGGTTATGGTGATATGGAACTTGTTATGAAATATAATCATGACTTGTATTTTGAATCAGCAGGAACGATACTTACGCTTATAACAGTAGGTAAGTACCTTGAGAGTCGTTCAAAAGGCAGAACAAGTGAAGCTATAACTAAGCTTATTGATATGGCACCTAAGAAAGCGACAGTTATAAGAGATGGCAAAGAGATGGTAATTGCAGCCGCAGATATAGTAAAAGATGATATTTTTATAGTAAAACCGGGAGAAGCAGCACCAGTCGATGGAATAATAACAGAAGGTAAATCATCTTTTGATGAGTCAGCTGTTACAGGAGAGAGTATACCAGTTCTAAAGAGCGAAGGCGATAATATTATCTCAGCTACTATTAATAAGTCAGGACTTATAAAAGCAAAAGCGACAAGAGTTGGTGAAGATACTACAATATCTCAGATTATAAAACTTGTTGAAGAAGCAAGTCAGAGCAAAGCTCCGATTGCAAAACTTGCAGATAAGATTGCCGGTGTATTTGTTCCGGTTGTAATAACAATAGCACTCATAACAGGAATTATCTGGCTTATAAGTGGTGCAACATTTGAATTCGCAATGTCAAGTGCGATAGCAGTTCTTGTAATATCATGTCCTTGTGCATTAGGACTTGCAACACCGGTTGCTATAATGGTAGGAACAGGCAAAGGTGCAGAGAATGGAATACTTATAAAGTCGGGTGAAGCACTTGAGACGGCACATCTTACAGATGTAGTAGTAATGGATAAGACAGGTACTATTACAAAAGGAAAGCCGGTAGTTACTGATATTACAGCAGATGGAATGAGTGACAGAGAACTTCTCTATATAGCAGGCACTCTTGAAAAAGGAAGTGAACATCCATTATCAGAAGCGATTGTAAACTGGTGTGTAGATAATGGTATCGAATTATCGAATGTAAAAGAATTTACCGCAGTATTTGGAAGAGGAATAAGTGGTAAAGTTGATGGAAAACAGTATTATGCCGGTAATATAAGATATATGGAAGAACTTAAAGTCCATCTTAAAGACAGTATTAAGAATGTAGCAGACAGATACTCAAGAAATGGTAAGACACCACTTATATTTGCCGATACTGATAAAGTGATAGGTATAATAGCAGTTGCTGATGTTGTAAAAGAAAGCTCTAAAGCTGCTATTAAGGAATTTAAGAATATGGGCATTGAAGTTGTTATGTTAACTGGTGATAATGAAGTTACAGCCAATGCCATAAAAGAGCAGGTCGGAATTGATAAAGTAATAGCAGGTGTACTTCCTGATGAGAAGGAAGCTGAGATTGCAAAACTTAAAGCAGCAGGACACAATGTTGCAATGATTGGTGATGGTGTTAATGATGCACCGGCACTTGCGTCAGCCGATACAGGAATAGCAATCGGAGCAGGTACAGATGTTGCAATAGAGAGTGCTGATATTGTGCTTATGCATAGTGATCTGTATGATGCTGTTAATGCAGTAAGACTTAGCAAAGCTGTAATAAAGAATATAAAGGAGAACTTATTCTGGGCATTTTTCTATAATTCAATAGGAATACCTGTTGCAGCAGGAGTATTATATCCGGCATTTGGAATAAAACTGAATCCGATGATTGGCGCAGCAGCCATGAGCCTTAGCAGTATATGCGTTGTAAGTAATGCATTAAGATTAAGACATCTTAAGTTTAAGAATAATAGAACTAATAATAGTACTGAGCAAATAGATAATAAGAAGATAAGTAATAATGAATCATTTAAGGCAGGTAATAACACAGTATCTAATAATGGATTATGTGATATTAGTAAAAAAACAGCCGGTGAGATAGATAATAATTATATAACAAGCACATCAAAAAGAGAATGTGCAGTTAAGAAAGAAGAGGTAGATAATATGAAGACTTTTACAATTAGTATCGAAGGAATGATGTGTGGACACTGTACAGGACGTGTCGAAAAGGCATTAAAGGGAGTAGCAGGTGTAAGTGAAGTAACTGTAAGCCTTGAGAATAAGAATGCAATAGTAAAAGCATCAGATGAAGTAACAGCTGATACATTAAGAGATGTTGTAGCTAATGAAGGTTACGAAGTAGTTAATGTAGAGTAAGATTATAATTAAATAGTAGTTGACAAATAATTAAATATATGTTTAAATGTTCATATAAACAAGAATTCAAATGATTACGATGTTAAACAGAATTATATTAATTAATGTTATTATAGAATATTAATATCGTTAATATCATTTGTAACATTGAAGGGCTCTTAATAAATAATAATATATAATATCGGAAGGAGTTTTTATTATGAAGAAAACATATAAGATTGAAGTTGATTGTGCAGCATGTGCATTAAAGATGGAAGAAGCTACTAAGAAGGTTACAGGTGTTAAAGATGCAACAGTTTCATTTATGACACAGAAGATGAAAGTTGAATTTGAAGATGGCGTTGAAGCACAGCCTGTAATGGATACAGTATTAAAAGAATGTAAGAAAGTTGAATCAGATTGTGAGATATTCTTCTAATTATGTGATTACATTATTATACTGGCAAGTTTTATTATATGATAGCAAAAGAGTGGATAACGATTAAGTTACCCACTCTTACTGTATAAAGACAGATACATATAATAGATATATACAATCTGTATTCATACGACTGCAATTTGTTATTTTTAAAAATTTTTTTGATTATGATACAATTAATAATAAGATTATTTATCTACATTTTTGACATGTTTTTTGATAGCATCAAAGCTTTCTTTGCTAATAACGTGTTCGATCTTACAAGCGTCTTCAGCAGCAATAGCTTCATCAACACCAAGCATTACAAGACACTTTGTAAGGAGTTCATGTCTTTCGTAGATCATCTCTGCTATCTCTTTACCAGTTTCAGTAAGATATATGAAACCGGCATCAGTAACAGTAATATGGTTCTTCTCTTTAAGATTCTTCATTGCGATACTGACACTTGGTTTTTTGAATCCAAGCTCATTAGCAATATCTACAGAACGTACAACAGGAAGTTTTTTACTAAGTACAAGTATTGTTTCAAGATAGTTCTCTGCTGATTCATTAGTATGCATTGTTTTCACCTCATCAATCATTATAATCCGGTTAATTATAACTAATTAGAATAAGTTTAATATAATCACAAACTTAAGTTAGTTATATATAACTTATTCAAGTATAGCATAAACACTTATAAAACGCAATTAAAAAATAAAAACTAATGAGAAAAATTATCAATAACATATACAAAAAAATAGAAAAAGGTTCTTGACAACTATTATCAGTTAGACTATACTAACATTGAAAAAAGAGAAATGAAAATCATTATCAATAAGAAAAGAAAGAAGATGAGTATATGCCATTATCAATGATGAAGACAGGTGAGCCTGGAATTATTAAAAAAGTCGGTGGAAAAGAAGAAACTAGAAGATTTTTAGAGAACTTAGGTTTTGTAGAAGGCAGCGAAGTTACAGTTGTATCAGAAATCGGTGGCAATATGATAGTTAACATAAAAGACTCACGAGTGGCAATTGGAAAAGACATGGCTAATAAGATTCTGGTATAGATACCGGATTTTAAATAAAGGAGGATTATGATGAAGACATTAAAGGAAGTAGCTTGTGGCCAGACAGTTAAAGTCATTAAACTTACAGGCGAAGGACCAGTAAAAAGAAGAATTATGGATATGGGAATTACAAAGGGTGTAGAAGTATTTGTAAGAAAAGTAGCACCTCTTGGAGATCCGATAGAAGTAACTGTAAGAGGTTATGAGCTTTCACTTAGAAAAGCTGATGCAGAAATGATTGCAGTTGAATAAAGACAAGTATTTCTGCATATTTTTTTACCATATAGTTAGCAAGGACTAATTATAAGTAGAAAAAGAAAATATAAGATAGAATCACAAAATATCAAGTAGCGATACAAAATACTAGATAGCGATGCAAAATATCAAGTAGTAATACAAAATGCTAGATAGTAGTGCAAAATATCAAGTAGCGATATGAAATATCAAATAGCAGTATAAAACACTGAATAGTGATATGAAATGCGTTAAAGGTTCTATTGATTAAGGGTATTAAATTTTAAAACAATAAATAAAATTTGAGGAAGAAAAAGGAGAACATTATGTCGATTAAAATTGCATTAGCAGGTAATCCAAACTGCGGTAAAACAACTCTGTTTAATGCACTGACCGGTTCAAATCAGTTCGTTGGTAACTGGCCTGGTGTTACAGTTGAGAAAAAAGAAGGAAAATATAAGGGTAATAAAGATGTAATTATCATGGACTTACCTGGTATCTATTCATTATCACCTTATACACTTGAAGAAGTAGTTGCAAGAAATTACTTAATCGGTGAGAGACCGGATGCAATACTTAATATTGTTGATGGTACTAATATTGAGAGAAACTTATATCTGTCTACTCAGTTGATGGAACTTGGAATTCCAGTTGTTATGGCTGTAAATATGATGGATCTTGTAGCTAAGAATGGAGATAAGATTCATATTGACAAATTATCTAAGAAACTTGGATGTGAAGTTGTTGAGATATCAGCTCTTAAAGGAACAGGTATTAAAGAAGCAGCAGAAAGAGCAATCAAAGTAGCAAAAGATAAGAATGTAAGACCTGCAGTTCATAAATTTGCCAATGAAGTAGAGAGTATTATTGAATCAGTAGAAACAAAACTTAGTTCAGATGTAAGAGCAGAACAGAGAAGATTCTTTGCAATTAAACTTCTTGAAAGAGATGACAAGATTGGAACTCAGTTAAAAGAGACTCCGGATGTTACAGCAGAGATAGATGCTCTTGAAAAAGAGATGGATGATGACACAGAGAGTATCATTACTAATGAGAGATATACATATATCGCTTCAATAATTAAAGATTGTTATACAAAGAACAGAAAAGAAAAATTAACAACTTCAGATAAGATTGATAAAGTAGTTACTAACAGATGGGCAGCACTTCCAATATTTGCAGTAATTATGTTCATTGTATACTATATTTCAGTAACAACAGTTGGTACATGGGCAACAGATTGGGCTAATGATGGTGTATTCGGTGATGGATGGCATCTATTTGGTATCGGTAGCAGTCAGTACGAAGAAGAAATGAACGAATATGCTATTGAAAACGTATGGACAGATGACGTTGTTAAGACAATAGATTCAGCAGTAGAAGCTGGAGTTATCGGTGCTGAAGACGTAAAAGGCGCAATAGATGATGGCGATTACGCAGCATTTGATGAAGCTTTTGGTACATACGGTGATTCACTTGCAGAAGAAGGATTCGATGTATCAGAACAGATTGAAGCATCACTTGAAGATGCACCTGCAACAGAAGATTACGGCGTATGGGTACCTGGTATTCCTGTACTTGTAGAAAAAGGACTTGACGCAATCAACTGTGCAGACTGGTTAAAAGGATTAATCTTAGACGGTATTATAGCTGGTGTTGGTGCTGTACTTGGTTTCGTACCACAGATGCTTGTATTATTCATATTCCTAGCATTCCTTGAAGCTTGCGGTTATATGGCACGAGTTGCATTCATTATGGATAGAATCTTCCGTAAATTTGGTCTTTCAGGAAAATCTTTCATCCCAATGCTTATCGGTTCAGGATGTGGTGTTCCTGGTGTAATGGCTTCTCGTACGA
>SAMEA104315435__coassemble_1359_pt1 | contig 10398 bp, 7 predicted proteins | sample SAMEA104315435__metabat2_low_PE_020 | metagenome-assembled genome bin SAMEA104315435 (sample SAMEA104315435) | gut metagenome | biome: Monkey gut; feature: monkey-associated habitat; material: faeces | place: China | collected 2013
TTGTTACTAATAGGTCGAGGACTTAACCAAGAAAAAGAGGTTAACCTCAGAAAAAGGATTCTAAAAGATATAAATTCAACGTGTAGTTTTGAATATATAATATAGAAAGATCTAACTTTAAGTTAGGTCTTTTTCTTTATGTAATATATAAAAAAAGTATAAAGTTATTAAGAATAAGCAAAGAATAACTTGTAAAAACACGATATACATTCTAAAGTATTTAAGATAAAGAGGGGTGTATATTGTGAAGAAACAATTAAGAATAAGAATAGCAGTACCTATTATGATATTGTTTATATTGACTATGGTTTTTAATAATACCTATTATAAACCGATAGCAGTATATGCTGATTCAACAATGGAGAAAAGAGCAGTATGGATATCATATCTGGATTATTCAGAATTAAAAGATAAAAATATTGATGAATTTCGTGCTAATTTTTCCAATATGTGTAATAGTATTGCATTAGATGGTATGAATACAATAATAGTTCAAGTAAGGGCATTTGCTGATTCGATATATCCATCAGCTTATTATCCATGGTCAAAATATATAACATCAAGTAGTACAGGTCCTGGATATGATCCACTTAGAGTAATGATAGAGATAGCACATCAAAATGGGCTAAAGTTTGAAGCATGGTTTAATCCATATAGAGTATCAACAACAACTGCGAAAACTGTCGAGGTAAAACAATCTGGTTGGGTAAATGGAAAAGAAGATATGTTAACAGAATATTTATCAGGAGATGAAGCGTGTTTAATATTAAACCCTGCCAGTCAGAGAGCGATTGATTTGATTACAGTTGGTGTTAAAGAAGTATTGTATAATTACGATGTAGACGGAATACACTTTGATGATTATTTCTATAAAAGAGAAGCTTATCCGGAATCGACAAAAGAAGAAAGAATTGCAAATGTTGATAGACTTGTGTCTAATATATATGCTATAATTAAATCATATAATCCAAATGTTATATTTGGTATAAGTCCAAATGGAGATATAGCCGGTTGTATTAACAATGGTGCAGATGTCATTAAATGGATGACGACAAAAGGATATGTTGATTATATTATGCCACAGATATATTGGTCTAATAATTATGGTAATGATGGTTCAATACAAAAATTTTCAACAGTATTGAATGAATGGAAATCATATTATAATGGAAGTACAAAGCTATATGTTGGTCTTGCATTATATAAGTGTGGTCAGAATGTATCTGGTGATATAGGATGGTCTACAAGAAGTGATAATCTGTATGAACAACTAACAGAATTAAAATTAAATAATGTCTCTGGTTTTGCATTATTTAGATATGCACATTTACATGATGATAGTTCAAAAGCAGAATTTAATAATGTGAAGACTTTTCTTAATGATTATAACCACATTTCTGATACATTGTTTTATCAGGTATATACAACAGGCAGTGGTTGGACCAAACAGATTACAAATGGCAATACAGCAACATTAGGAGAAAATTCTAAGAAGATAGAAGCATTAAGATTAGCTGTTGATAATCCGACAGTAAGTGGTGATGTTGAATATTCTGTATATATGAATAATACCCGATGGACTGAATGGTATAAGAATTATGCTATAGCAGGCGAGAATGACAATTCAAGAAGAATTGAAGCTGTAAAGATCAGACTCACAGGTGAACTTTCGAATAAATATGATGTTATATATAGAACATATGTGAGAAATATAGGCTGGACAGAATGGACATCTAATGGTGAGCCATCAGGTTCAACAGAGATGGCGAAGAGTATTGATGCTATACAGGCGAAGCTTGTAAATAAGAATGAAATTGCTATCCCAAAAAACACAGCATCTGTGTTAAATGCTGTTAATATAATTAATATGAAAGCCCATGTACAGAATTATGGATGGAAAAATGATACATATCTATGTGGTGATAATGTTGGAACAGTTGGCGAAAGCAGAAGACTTGAGACTGTTAAGATTAATAAAGTAAATACTACACTTGCTGGAAGTATTAAATATAGGGTACATGTGCAAAATATTGGTTGGATGGACTGGAAAAAAGATGGTGAAGAAGCCGGAACTACTGGAAAAAGCCTTAGAATTGAAGCGATGCAGATTCAATTAACAAGTGAACTGTCTGACAAGTATGATGTTTATTATCGAGTACATGTACAGAATAAAGGCTGGTTAGGATGGGCTAAGAATGGTGAGATAGCTGGAACAACAGGAATGTCCTTAAGAGTAGAGGCAGTACAGTTTATATGTCTTGAAAAAGGTGCAAAACCACCTGTTAATATAGCAGCACCTAGCATTTTGACAAGCAATTAAAGATAGTATAGAATATTATAAACAAAGCATCAAACTTTTTAGGTAGTAAAAAATATGTTATATGTTATGAATTGTTATAGAATCATAATAACTCAATATTAAAAATGAATGAAAAAGATAACATGAAATATATGATGCAGAGCATACGATATGAAACATGTAATATGATATGAAACATGCATACGATATGAAACATGCAATACGATATGAAATATATAACATGAAATATGCGATATATGACTAAGAATACGATGGAGGACAGAATATATGATAATAGAGAATGTTATAGATAAAGAAACACATTCTTTTGACGGCAGTAAGGGATATGGTATAAACGGTTATAAAATTAATAATATCTCAATGCTTAAAAAGAATCGAAAAGATAATAAAAATAATAAAAAGAAAGTTAATAAGATATTATGTCTTGTACTTGCGACAATACTTCTTATGACATCATTTTTTGTTAAGAATTCATTAGGAGACAGTAATATCTATGCAACAACTTTTAAGTATGCCAATGATCCATTGGTTATTGTGATAGATCCGGGACATGGTGGCAATGATCCTGGTGCTATTAAGAATGGACTTGTTGAGAAAGATTTGAACTTAAAGGTGGCACAGTATCTAAGAGATGAACTGTTGCAATATCCATATGTAGAAGTATATATGACACGAGAGACTACGAATGAGAAACCTAGTCTGTATGAAAGAGTACTGATGGCAAAAAAATTAAAGGCTGATGCTCTTATTAGTATACATTTTAATTCATCAGATTATTCATATGAGAGAGGTGCAGAAGCACTTATTGCAGGTGGGCAGTATAATAGCGAAAGAGCAAAAGAAGGAAAGACATTAGGCGATAAGATATTAGGTCATATAGCAGCTAGAGGATTTGTAAGAGAGACTTCAGGTGATGCAAGAGATGGATTATTTACAAGATTTTGTACAGATGGAACAACGTATGAGAATGGTGCTGTTGCAGATTATTATGGAATAGTTCGCTGGAGTATGAAACTTGATGTTAATGGACTTATTATTGAACATGCTTATGTATCTAATAAAAGTGATGCACAGGTTATAAAAAATGATGCAGCACTTCATTCATTGGCACAGGCAGATGCACTTGGAATTGCAGAATATTTTGGACTTACAATAGATCCAGATGTTGTATATGCAGGAACAGATTACAGCAGTGTGTTTGATAAATATTATTATGCTAATAAATATCCAGATCTTAAGAATGCATTTGGCTATGATGGACAGAAACTTCTTCAACATTTTGTTACAAATGGTATAAGAGAAGGACGTCAGGCAAGTGAGGAGTTTAATGTTAATTATTATAAGAATAGATATGCTGATCTAAAGAGGGCATTTGGAAGTGATAATGCAGGATATATGATACATTATATTCATAATGGCAAAAAAGAAGGACGATATGGTGAGAATCCGGCATATTATAATGGAGTAGATTATTCAGATGTATATGATATAGAGTACTATTATAATACATACAGTGATCTTCAGATGGCATATGGCAAGAATCCAAGAAAACTTATAGAACATTTTGTTAATTGCGGAATGAAGGAAGGCAGAAGAGGTTCAGAGAGATTTAATCCGGAATTCTATAGAAATGAATATGCGGATCTTCGTAATGCATTTGGTGATAATAAGGCGATATATTATCTGCATTATATTCAGAATGGTAAAAAAGAAGGTAGAAAAGCAGAAAAACCAGGTGTATATAAAAATGTTGATTATTCGTTAGTATATGATAAAGAATATTATAGAGCAAAATATGAAGATCTTCAGAGAGCATTTGGCAATGATGATTATGCATATATAAAACATTTTGTTGAATCAGGAATGAATGAGGGCAGAAAAGCTAATCAGAGCTTTGATGTTAATATATATAAGAATAAATATACTGATTTGCAGAATGCATTTGGTGATAATAATAAGCTTTATTATCTGCATTATATGAACTATGGATATGATGAAGGCAGAAATTGTGACAAGTAATAAAAAACAAATAATAAAATGTTATATAATCAGAATTTTGATGATATAATAAAAAAAGTATAATAGTGATAATTATAATTCAGATAGTTATAATGTTGCTCTAATTATAACTTAGATAGTTACATTGTTAGATAGTTATAATGTTTAGCTAATTATAACTTAGATAGTTACAATGTCAGATAGTTATAATGCTTCCCTAATTATGACTTAGATAGTTACAATGTTGATTAATCATAGTATAGATGATTATAGTTGAAAACAATATAGAATGTAGTAGTAATGTATATAAAAAGGCAAAGATACTAAAATAAAGAAAAAAGTATCCTTGCCTTTTTATTTGCCCGAAAATCTTAAGATATGTTTAATCTTTGTTTGGTGGCATTGAAAAATAAATTTAAGTGTGTTATTCTTGATAAGATGTTGAAAAAACAAGAATAATTACAATTAAAGAATTGTGGTAATTATGACAAAAAGTTGTAATGGGAGAATTTAATATGGATGAGAAGTTTGTTAGAAATGCAAAGAAACTAATTATATTAACAATCCTGATAGTGATAGTTGGGGTAGTTATATGGTGGAAAGTAATGCAGAGAATGGAACTTAAAGTGGATAAGTATACGTTTGATGAAAGCAAAATTACAGAACAGTTTGAGTATAATATTGATGAGCTTATCTGTGAAGAAGGACAATTAAGTATATCTGGATGGCTTGTAAAGCCTGATTCAGAGGCAACGATGTCAGTATATACTATTCTGCTTAAGAATATACAGACACAGGAGTGTTATAAGATTCCAACAATGAGAATTGATGTGTCAGATGAAGATGTTGAGAATATATTGGATATATATGGAGAGAATACAGGCGTTGATATATGTGGTTTTTATGCATATACCAATTATGAAGAATTGAATCTTTCACAGCAAGATTATGAAGTATATATGCTCGTGAAAGACAAAGGTAAGGAATATATAGTTCCTTTTGATACAACAGTTGATGAGTGGAGTGGTGACGATGAAGAATAATTTGGCAAAAAAAGAATATTATAGTGAACAATTACCATTTATAGTGTTATTTCTTATCTATTGTGTGATATTCAGAACATCAATTCAATTTGGTGATGATTTAGATCTTATACCAAAATATCAGAACCTTACAATAATGGATCAATGGAATCTGATTGTTAAGGATTATTTTTATTGGTCATCAAGAGTAATTGTTAATGGAATTATTCATGTGGTACTTGGATTTAATAGGAATATATGGGTTGTGTTAAATGCTCTTTTTGCAGTAGTTATGGGAAAATCAGTATCAAAATTGGCTGTGAAAAATAATAAAAGAGTAGGAAACTGGGTAGTAGTTGGATTCTTACTTATGTATCCTGTATATTGTAGTGGCGTTGCTGGATGGATGACAACAACAATGACATATTTTTGGCCAATAGCAGCAGGATTTGCAGCATTAATTCCAATAAGAAAGATTATTGACGGAGAGAAGATTAAAAAGTATCAATATGTATTATATTCGCTTGCACTTGTATATGCATGTAATGAAGAACTTGAACTTGTTGTGATTTTTGTAGTATATGGATGCTTTTTGATATATATGTTAGCAAATAAAAAAATAAACAAATATTATGTTGTTCAATGCATATTAATTATTGCAAGCCTTGTATTTACAATGACAGCACCGGGTAACAGTAATAGAAGTACAAGCGAGATAGGACATTGGTTTAGAGATTATGAAGCTATGAGTTTCTTAGATAAGGTGGATATAGGAATTACATCAGCCTTGTGGAGAGTATGGTTTGGAAGAATATGGTTTTTCATAATTGTATGTGCATTAATTGCAATTATAGTATGGAACAAATACGATAGTATACTTTTTAGAATCACATCAGTTTTACCAGTAACTGCAGTTATTATATACTCATTGCCAAAAGATTTTTATCAGAATGATTTTGGTGGATTTGCAAGATATACTGTAGCAGTATCAAGAACAGGACTTATAAATATTCAGACTTGTGGAGATAAAGAGATGCTTATAGAATTGCTTCTGCTTATAATTCCTTGCGTGGCATTCATCTTATCGCTGTATCTGATTTTTGAAAATACATGGAAATCGCTATTTACGATTGCAATTTTAGTAGGTGGAACAGCATCTAGAGTGGCTATGGCATTTTCACCAACTATATGGGCTTCGGGAACAAGAACATTTTCGGCAATGTTCTTTGCGATAATAATTATCGGGGTTATGCTCTATAGTGAGATTGATGAGAAGAAGATGTTAACAGACAAAAAGAGAAAGAACATAGTGGCAGCTATACTGACAATATCAGTATTTGTAATGCTTGATATGTTTGCCTGTATTATATAGAAATTAAATAAAATACTATTAGGAGTGAAAGTTATGGAGAATATTAATCACACATTTGCAATATCGGCATATAAGGAATCACCTTATTTAGAAGAATGTATACAGTCACTTGTATCTCAGAAGATTAAGAGCAAGATAATAGTGTGTACTTCAACACCTTGTGAGTATATTGAGAATATTGCTAAGAAGTATTCTTTACCATATTATATAAAGACTACAAAAAGTGATATTCAGGATGATTGGAATTTTGCATATAATAAAGCAGATACAGATTGGGTAACAGTTGCACATCAGGATGATATATATAATGAAGAGTATAGTAAAGTTATACTTGAAACTGCTAAAAAATATGATGATATCAACATGATATATACAGATTATATGCCAATTCTTAATGGAAAGACAGGCAAGAGAGATAAGAATAGTAAAATTAAAAAAGTGCTTAGATGTCCATTGTTGATTCCGGGATTTAACAAGATAAAATTTGTTAAGAAAATGACATTAGCATTAGGCAATACTATATGTTGTCCGACAGTGACATATAATAAGAAAAGAGTAGGAGATACAATCTTTACATCTGAACTTAAGTTTTCTCTTGATTGGGATACATTTTACAAATTTGCATGTATGAAAGGCAGAACAGTTTATATTAATAAACCGTATGCATATTATAGAATTCATGATGGTGCTACTACAAAGTCATTCATTGTGAATGATACACGAAAGTATGATGATATATATATGTTTAACAAATTTTGGCCAAAGTGGATTACAAATTTGATTATGAAAGTTTATGTTAAAGCATACGATACTTATAATTAAAGCGAAGAATATCATAGATATTAATTACGTTAATTGTTAAGAATAAAGGTATAAAAGATACAAAAATGGGAGTGAAAGAAATGAATGATACATTGTATATAGTAATTCCTTGTTATAATGAGGAAGAAGTATTACATGAAACAGTAAAAAGACTTACAGCAAAATTTGATAAGATGGTTGAAGAAAATTCAATATCTGAAAACAGTAGGATAATGCTTGTAAATGACGGTTCTAAGGACAGAACATGGGAGATAATAAATGAACTTTATACTTCTAATAAATATGTAACCGGAGTATGCTTAAGCAGAAATAAAGGACATCAGAATGCACTTTTAGCAGGTCTTATGACTGCAAAAGAATATGCAGATATGGTAATATCAATGGATGCAGATTTGCAAGATGATGTTGATGCTGTAGATAAATTTGTGGAAGAATACAAAAATGGTGCTGAGATTGTATATGGTGTTAGAAATTCAAGAAAAAAAGATACATTTTTTAAGAAGACAACAGCATTAATGTTCTACAGACTTATGAACAAACTTGGAGTAGATACAGTATATAATCATGCAGATTACAGACTTATGAGCAAGAGAGCATTGAATGAACTTGCTAATTTTAAGGAGGTTAATCTTTTCTTAAGAGGCATAATACCAATGATAGGATTTAAAACTGCAATAGTTGAATATGAACGTAATGAACGTTTTGCAGGTGAATCTAAATATCCATTGTCTAAGATGATATCATTCGCAGTTGAAGGTATTACTTCATGTAGTGTAAAACCTTTAAGAATGATTACTTCAGCAGGATTAATAGTATCATTTTTAAGTTTTATATATTTGATATATGTGATAATAGGATTCTGTATGGGAAGAAATATTCAGGGCTGGACTACTACGGTAGTATTAATATGTCTTTTTGGTGGAGCACAGATACTTTGCTTAGGCATAATTGGTGAGTACGTTGGAAAAATATATAATGAAGTAAAACAAAGACCAAGATTTATAATAAGCGAAGAGCTTTTAAAATAGGTGAAAAACCAAACTTGGGTCAAACTTAAGAATTTAATAAGAAAATTATTCTTGAATATATATATTATAGATGATATAATACGGAATTGATAATGTGAAGAATTATTTTTGGAGGAAATTTACAATGAGAACATATCTAGTAACAGGTGGTGCAGGTTTTATAGGTTCAAACTACATCCACTACATGTTTAGAAAGTATGATAACGAGATCAGAATAATTAATGTTGATGCTCTTACATACGCAGGAAATCTTGAAAACCTTAAAGACGTAGAGAACAGAGAAAACTATACATTTGTTAAAGCTGATATCTGTGACAGAGAAGCAATTGAGAAGATTTTTGCTGAGAATGACATTGATAGAGTTGTTCATTTTGCAGCTGAAAGTCATGTAGACAGAAGTATTAGAAATCCAGAGGTTTTTGTACAGACTAACGTGCTTGGTACATTAGTTATGCTTAATGCAGCTAAAAAAGCATGGGAATTAGAAGATGGAACATTTAAGGAAGATAAGAAGTTCCTTCATGTTTCAACTGATGAAGTATATGGCTCACTTGAAGAAGGAGATACATACTTCTATGAGACAACACCAATTGATCCACACAGCCCATATTCAGCAAGTAAAGCATCATCAGATATGTTAGTTAAAGCATATATAGACACATATAAGTTCCCAGCGAACATTACAAACTGTTCTAACAATTATGGACCTTACCAGTTTCCTGAGAAGCTTATACCACTTATCATTAACAATGCATTACATGGTAAGAAGTTACCAGTATATGGTGATGGTAAGAATGTAAGAGACTGGTTATATGTTGATGATCATGCAAAAGCAATTGATATGGTTCAGGAACAGGGAAGATTAGGTCAGAGATATAATATCGGTGGACATAATGAAAAACAGAACATAGAGATTATTACAATAATTCTTGAAACTTTACAGGAATTATTACCAGATACAGATGAGAGAAAGAAACTTGTATCAAAAGAGTTAATCACATATGTAGAAGATAGAAAAGGTCACGACAGAAGATATGCTATCGCACCAGACAAGATTAAAGCTGAGATTGGCTGGTATCCAGAGACAATGTTCAAAGATGGTATCAAACTTACAATTAAATGGTACTTAGAGAATGAAGAATGGATGAATAATGTAACTTCAGGTGATTACCAGAAATACTATAGCGAAATGTATAAATAATGACAATATAAGGACAGGTAGTATTAATGCCTGTCCTATTAAAGGTTTAGGAGGAGACTTTCAATGAAAGGAATTATATTAGCGGGTGGTTCAGGAACAAGATTATATCCACTTACAAAAGCAGTATCTAAGCAGATTATGCCTGTTTATGATAAACCAATGATTTATTATCCATTATCAACATTAATGTTAGCTGGAATCAGAGATATTTTAATAATATCAACACCAAGAGACTTACCAGCATTTGAAGAATTATTCGGGGATGGTTCACAGTTAGGTCTTAATATGAACTATGCAGTTCAGGAACAGCCTAATGGACTTGCAGAAGCATTTATTATCGGAGAAGAATTTATCGGTGATGACAATGTAGCACTTGTACTTGGCGATAACATCTTCTACGGTCAGAGTTTCCAGAAAGTTCTTAAACGTGCCGCTGATATGAAAGAAGGCGCAACAATATTTGGATATTATGTAAGAGATCCAAGAGAATATGGTGTTGTTGAATTTGATAAAGATGGAAAAGCTCTTTCAATTGAAGAAAAACCAGCTAATCCAAAGTCAAACTATGCAGTACCAGGTCTTTACTTCTATGATAATAGTGTAGTAGAGATTGCAAAGAATGTAAAACAAGACAT
>SAMEA104315435__coassemble_1462_pt1 | contig 9722 bp, 7 predicted proteins | sample SAMEA104315435__metabat2_low_PE_020 | metagenome-assembled genome bin SAMEA104315435 (sample SAMEA104315435) | gut metagenome | biome: Monkey gut; feature: monkey-associated habitat; material: faeces | place: China | collected 2013
GAATGGCAGCCTGCTTCCAAATCCATAAGCAAATCCCGCCATAAGTGAACCTGTAACCTGACCGATAGATCTCATCGAATTGAACATTCCTGATATCATTCCTGCATTATCTGCATCAGCATCAATTGTAACTAATGTCTGTTGCATAGGAAGGTAAATAGCATTAACCAGATAAAATACCAGACTTGCAATAATAAATGTTCTTATCTGTGTCTGCTGCATTATAATTAATATAGCAATAGAAGCCAATATAAATACGAATATAATTGTCTTTCTAATGTCAGTATGTCTGCTAAGCCATATATTAATTGTAAAATTAGCTATAAGCCCGATTATTCCTACAACTGCCTTTATAATTCCATTATAAGTCGATGGAAAATTGAATTCCGCTTTCAGATAATAATTAAAAGCATTGTCAAAACATATTGTTGCAAAATTAGCAAGACATACTGATATTAAGAACACTATCATTACTGACGTTAATATGCTTTTTGAACTTTTTATTGCTGATAATGGATTGTTGTCTTTTAACATCAATAATACTTTCTTTATACTATCTTTAAGACTATTCTTATCACTACCACGCTCATACTTATATATATCATTCTTTGCAAAAGCATTGACATCTTCATGTCTGTTATCCTGTATAAACAGCCACATCAACATACCTGCTGTAAGCAAAATTATACATTGAACATTAAATGCAAGTCTTATTGATATATCTGCAAGAATTCCACCAAGAAGATAGCCTGTTGCTGAAAATACTGCTGATAATGCTGCCATATATGACATAAATCTGCTTCTTGATTTAACCTCTATATTATCAACCATATATGCCATTGAACAGATTATCGTAGCATTACAAAATATTCCTGAAAAAAGTCTTGCTATTACAACTGTTGGAATATTATATGCTATACTGAACAGAAACTGACCGACTGAATATCCGATACATCCGATAAACATAATCTTTACTCTTCCTATCACATCAGAGCTTTTTCCCCAGAAAGGGCCAATCAAAAATCCCATAACCGACATACACGCAAGTGCAACTCCAAACATATAATCCGGAAGGTTAAGATTTTTAAAAAGAGTTGGAGTAAATGGATGCGCCATATTAGCTCCGACATAGAATACACACATAAATGCAAGCAAAAGTTTTGCTGATACTCTTTTTCTCATATACACTATTCCTCCAAACTGTCATTTTTACTAATCTATTTTTGCAATCAATTCAGCTAAGACAGTCACTATATCGCATGTATACAAGCTACCTGATGTTGTGAATTAATATCTTTAAGTTCAGGCATAACTTCGGCACACTCTTTAGTGGCATACGGGCATCTTGTATGAAATCTACATCCTGTTGGTGGATCAATTGGACTTGGAACATCACCTTTTAGTATTATCCTCTTTGTCTTAACTTTAACATCCGGTATAGGAATTGCTGATATAAGTGCTTTGGTATATGGATGAATAGGATTTTCAAAAAGTTCTTTTTTTGATGCTATCTCAACTATTCTTCCAAGATACATAACTGCAATTCTGTCACACAGATAACGTACTACACTAAGATCATGTGATATAAACAGATATGAAAGCTGCATGTTCTCCTGCATATCTTTCATAAGATTAAGTACTTGCGAACGAACTGACACATCAAGTGCTGACACCGGTTCATCACATACAATGAATTCCGGATTAGATATAACTGCTCTTGCTATTACTACTCTCTGTCTCTGACCACCAGACATCTCATGTGGATATTTATAGATATGATTCTCTCCTAATCCTACATAGTTAAGAAGTTTTTTTACTCTGTCTGTACGCTCCTCATTAGTTCCGATTTTGAATACATCAAGTGGTGCTTTTACTGCGTCAAATATTGTCATTCTTGGATTAAGCGAAGCAAACGGATCTTGAAATATCATCTGCATATCTTTTCTAAGTTCTCTCATATCTTCAAATCCATACGATTCTATCTGGTTGCCTTTATACCATATTGCACCATCTGTTAACTGATGCAATTTAAGAATTGTCCTTCCAAGTGTTGATTTGCCACATCCACTTTCGCCTACAAGTCCAACTGTCTCTCCTTTGTATATACGAAGATTTATTCCATCAACTGCTTTTAGATATTTTCTTTTTTCTTTTATGATCGTTTTATTAACCGGATAGTATTTCTTAAGATCTACTACATCTAATAATAATTCTCTCTTTTCCATATTATTCATCTCCAATTCACAGACATCAACCAATTGTCCAAACTTCATTACATAAATTCTGCCTAATGTAAATCCTACTTACTTTACAACTTTTCTCTGCTTCATATCCACAAGTACAATCTAATTAATGTCTGCATTTTCTTTTTGTATAGATTCTCTAATCTCTGATTATAAGGTGTATTTCTCTTTCTGATACTATATTTGATTATACATATCTAAAACATGCCACCTTTTTTTCACCTGACAGATTAATTAATGGTGGTTTTTCTCTTTTACACTTTTCAGTACAATATTCACATCTTGTACTAAATCTACAACCATCAGGCATCTCATTTAGTGCAGGCACAACACCTTCTATTGTATATAATCTATCTATATCTTCATAGAGTTTTGGAATTGACTTTAGAAGTCCATACGTATATGGATGAAGTGGCTTTTCAAAAAGACCTTCTGTTGTATCATATTCGACTATCTCACCTGCATACATTACCATTACATAATCTGCTATGTCTGCTATTACTCCCATATCATGTGTAATGAATAAAACTGCTGTATTATACTCTTTCTTTAATTCTTCAATAAGTTCAAGCACCTGCGCCTGTATTGTTACATCAAGTGCTGTTGTAGGCTCATCTGCTATTAAAATGTCTGGATTAGTAAGTAGTGCCATCGCTATCATAACTCTTTGTCTCATTCCTCCAGAGAGTTCATGCGGATACTCTTTCATTCTCTGTCTTGCAGCCGGAATACCTACCTTTTCAAGCATATTAACACAACGTTCAAATGCGTCTTTTTTAGATATGTTCTGATGTGCAAAGAGAATCTCCATAAGCTGCTCGCCTATCTTATATACCGGATTAAGAGCTGTCATAGGATCCTGAAATATCATTGATATTCTATTACCTCTAATCTCTCTAATCTCACTATCTGTCATCTTAACTATATCTCTGCCTTCATAGATTATACTTCCATCAGCAATCTCGCCTACTGTTTTTGGAAAAAGTCTCATAATAGAATTAGCTGTAACACTTTTACCGCATCCACTCTCGCCTACAATTCCAAGTGTCTTACCTTTTGCTACCTGAAAGTTCACATTCTTTATAGCTGTCATCTTATTCTTACCAACGTGAAAATCAACTTGCAGATTCTTAACATCAAGAATTATATCCTGGTTGTTTTTATCTATTTTTAACTTCGTTTTATCATCAGTATTGTAACCTACTTCATCTAAATTAATATTGTTATTCCTAGCCATACTCTTCACCCCTATCTCTTCATCTTAGGATCTAGTGCATCTCTTATTCCTTCACCAACAAGATTAATACATATTATTGTTATCATGAGAAGTACACCTGCCGGAACCCACACCCACCATCTCTTTGTGAGTACTACCAGATTCTGTGCTGCATATATGATATTACCCCATGAAGCTTGTGGTGACTGTATTCCTGCACCAAGAAAACTTAATCCTGATTCTGTCATAATCGCCTGAGATATTCGAAATGCTACTGACATCCAAAGTGGAGCTATCGAATTAGGAAGAACATATCTCATAATTATCTCTCTGTCTTTTGTTCCTATCGCTCTTGCTGCTTCAACATATTCTTTATTTCTGACAGATAATACATTGCCATATATAAGCTTTGCAACACCTGTCCATCCTGTAATTCCAATTACTACTATTATTGTTATTATTGATGGTTCAAACACTGCAACAATAACAAGTATCAGAACCATCGCTGGAATTGACATGAATATATCTGCAAGTCTCATTACTATATTTTCTATAATTCCTCTATAATAACCTGCCAAAATTCCAAGTGGAAGACCAATTATTATACTTATTATTGTTGAACATATACCAACTATCAGTGATACTCGTCCACCATAGAGTACTCTTGCAAATAAATCTCGTCCTATATCATCTGTACCAAGTATATGTTTCGCACAAGGTGCCTGATTGAATCCGGTACTATCTATGGAATAGGGATCAAGTCCAAGTATTATTGGCAGGAAAGTTACCATAAGTATCTCGATAATAATTATTATCAGTCCAACATTCGCTAATTTATGTTTTCGGAATTTTTTAAAAAATTCCGTTTTTCTTTTTTGTTTCATCTACAAGCACCTCTTTTCTTATAATAGCTAACTCTCTATAGTTGATAATTCATAGCTAACTATTTCGTAACTAATCTTTTAAGATTAATTTTTTCATAACCAATTCTTTGTAACTAATTCTTTTATGTTCAATCTATTCATATTTAATTCTTTACAACCATTTTTTATGATCAATCTATTCATATTTAATTCTTTACAACTATTTTTTATGACCAATCTATTCGTAACTAATTCTTGGATCAAGATATGAATAAAGTACATCAAGAAATATGTTAACCAATATTACTGCTAATGAGATCATTACTGTTATTCCCATAATCGCATTGTAATCTCTTGTGCTGATTGACTGAATCATAAGACTTCCTATTCCCGGCCAGCTAAATATCTGTTCTGTTATTACTGCACCGCCTATTAAGAATGGAACTGTAAGTCCTACTGACGTTACTATTGGTATAAGTGCATTACGAAGTGCATGTTTGATAGTTACCCGAATCTCTTTAATTCCTTTTGCTCTTGCTGTCTTAATATATTCTTCATTAAGCACCTCAAGAACGCTTCCTCGTGTCTGTTTTATAAAATTACCCATCATCTGAATCGCCATTACTATAACTGGTAGTACAAGATGTCTGCATAATGATGGGAAATTCGCCATTTCGCCTGAATTATACATTCCTTGTGATGGAAATATTCCAAGTTTTACTGAGAATATATATATAAGTACAAGACTTATAAAAAAATTAGGAGTACTAGTTCCGATAAATGCTATTGCAGATGAAAGATTATCCCAAAACGAGTAGGGCTTTATCGCAGCTATAACTCCAAGTGGTATGCTTATCAACAATGCTACTACTACTGATGTTAATGTAAGTGTAAGCGATGGTCCTATTCTTTGACCTATCATCTGTGATACAGGCTGATTAGTTCTTGTTGATGTACCAAGATCTCCGCTGCACAGATCGTTTAACCAGAGAAAATATCTCACTACAACTGGCTTATCAAGTCCCATTGACACTTTTAATTCTTCAAGTGCTTCCTCTGACATCTCACCAGAGGAGGCAGCAATTATATCAGCAGGACTTCCAGGTGCCATATTGGACAATACAAATACAAATATTGTTATGCCAATGAATATTGGAATTGCCAAAAGAAGTCTCTTTATAACATATTTAACCATATCTGCTACCTCCTATGTAAATCTATTTTACTTCCCAAGTCCATACTTTATCATAACCCACAATTGATGGACCTGATATCCTTGGTGATGTTATGTTGAATATATATTCATGATACAGAAGTATATATGGCTGATCTTCGTCCATTTTTTCATATAATTCTTTAAGTTTAGCTTCCCTAGCCGCTTTATCCTGTATTCCTTCAATCTCAACCATTGTATTGTAATAATAAGGATCTGTTATGTGTCCAAACGTTACTACTTCTGAATTATAAAGTGATTTGAGACTTGTAGGATTAGGACTTAAGTTAGATGTAATTATCGCCATATCGTATGTTCCATCTTTTATACCTGTGAACATTGTTGCTGCATCAACTGTGATTACTTCAAGATTAATTCCAACTTCTTCAAGATTTTGCTGCATTATTGTAGCTATTCGTTCTCTTATACCTGTTGGAATAGCACATTTTATTGTATCACCGTCTTTCCATCCTGCCTCTTTTAGAAGTTCTTTTGCTTTTTCTACGTCACGTCCCTCATACTTAATACCGGATACATCATTCACGCTCCCCGGAATTGCTGTCGATGTTGCAACTGAACCTTCACCAAGAAGAAGTTGATCTACTATCATCTGCTTATCAATTGCATAATTTACTGCCTTACGTATTGCCGGTTCATATTTTTCATTATTAAGGCTTACGAACATAAGCGCTGTTACATCTGTATTCTTAGTAACTGTTATTGAATCAACTCCTTCTAAGTCTTTGGCTTCGTCTGGAGTTATGTTAGGATAGCATGCATCTATCTCTCCTGCCATCATTGAAGTTGTAAGATTGGCTGATGCCACAACTCTATAGATTAATTTACTGAATTTTGGTGCTCCAAGATAATAATCTTTAAATGCTCCCATTGTAAGTTCCTGTCCTGACACTTCACTGATAAAAGTACATGGACCTGAGCCTATAGGATGTGTAAAGAATTCATTAGATACAAGGTCTGCCGGTGCTATATTTTCAAGAAGGTGTTTTGGCATTACTGCATAATACATACCTGCTGTTCCGAAAAATGGTACTTCACTTGATGGACTATCCAGATGGAATATAAGTGTATAATCATCTGGTGCTTCTACACCAGGTTCTTCTGAAGCATCTATATTACCTGAAGAATCATATCCTCTTAAAATGTTAAGATATGACTTTGATGTTGCAGTTGTAACTTCAGGATTACCTATTGTCTCAAATGTCCAAAGCCAGTCTGCTGATGTTACAGGTTCACCATCATGCCATTTTGAATTCTTATTAAGATGAACTGTAACTGTTAATCCATCTTCTGAGAATTCCCAGCTCTCAGCTGCTCTTGGTGATACTGTTCCATCGATATTACTTACTGTAAGAGTATCGAATATCTTATCTGTTGGTCCTATTGAATAATAATTACTCTTAGACCACGGAAATAGTGTATCCCATGTTGCTATCTGTGCATACGTTATTACTGCATCATTGGATGCTTCATCTGATAATACAGCTCCATTATCTGACGTAGCACCACCTCCACTACATCCTGCCATGAATGTTGCCGATACAACTGCTGCTGTGAGCAATAAGCCAAAACCTTTTTTAAAGATTTTATTTCTGATAATTCCTTTTCTCATAATAATGCTCCTCCTTTGACTCATACTTTTGTAATTGCATAGTTCATCATAACAATTACTATGCTTATCATTTGCATTTGCATCCAATCATTACAAAAGCCGCTTATATGCTATGCATATAAACGGCTTCGTTTTCCTCTTCATCTTATGTATTAATTGTCTGCACTATATCACTCATGATGTATATCTTGTTACATCTTTAAAGTGTTGCATTGATGATAGGAACATTATTATCTCTTTTTTATTTTTTGTCAACTTAATTTTGCAGATAAAATTTATTTGTAATTTTGTAAAGTTCTCGCAAAATTTACAAATATTTTTTCACCACTTTGCTTTACTAAATTCAAAGTTTAATTAATTTTCTAAATTGTCTCTTTATTAATACTTTTCTAATTCTTATATTTCTCAGCTTAAACATATATTAGATTATATAATTGCCCTTTTGCTGTTCATCCCATTCCATAAGATCTGCCAAAGTTACATTATCAATTACACTTTTAATAGCATCATCTAACTTACGCCATAATATAAGTGTTACACACTCTTCCTGTCTATCACACATATTAACTTCATCATCAAGACATGATACCGGTGCAAGGCTTCCCTCTGTAAGTCTTAAGATCATGCCAACAGTATACTGTTCTGGTCGTTTAGTAAGTTTGTAACCACCCTGTGGACCTCTTATACTCTTAACAAAACCTGCTTTATTAAGCACTGATACTATCTGCTCAAGATACTTGTCTGATATATTCTGTCTTGCGGCTATATCCTTAATTCTAATTGGATTACCTGTATTATTAAGTGCCATATCGAGCATTAATCTTAATGCATATCTTCCTTTTGTTGAAATCTTCATACTATATCCTACTATCTGACTGATATTATTCTATAAAGTGATATCTATCATATATGACTATATATTGTCATAGCATAATCTCACTCTAATATATATCATATATAGCTTTTCCTTTCTCATATTATTCCCCAATTTTTTCATAAAACCTGCTTTAGTCCTATTTACCGGGTTGTAATTATATGATACACATAATGAGAAAGGCTGTCAATAGTTTTCCTACTAGGATAGTATGAAATCTTTTTTTATAAGGCCAATAACGTCTATAAGGCTATCTTCTCTTGCATATATACTAGATAATAACTCTTCATCTGGTTCTGACAGATCTGGAACCATCACCGGTATACATCCAGCTCTCTTAGCTGAGATTAATCCATTAGGTGAATCTTCAAGTGCCATGCACTCATCGGCTTCTAACCCTAATGTTTTGACAGCTAATCTATATATATCCGGCTCCGGCTTTCCTATCTTAACCATATCTCCACATATTATCTCATCAAAATATTCATATATTCCAGCTTTTTTAAGATATAAAGGTGTTCGCTTAGAATCAGTTGCTGTCGCAAGTGCCATCTTAACATTATTTGATTTTAAAAATTCAAGTATATCATCAACACCTTTTTTCTTAACAAGACCATATTCATTAATATACTCATTCATAAGACGTATACGTTCATTTCTTACTGCTTCATAATCAAAGCCTGAGCCAAAATATTCCTGAAATACAGGTATTGCTTTAACTCTTGCAAGACTTCTTATACTAATTACATGTTCTGGTGTTATATTATATCCATACTTCATCCCAGCTTCATGCCAGAATTTTACAAGCAGACTCTCTGTATCAAACAAAAGTCCATCCATATCGAATATAACAGCCTTTAGAAGCTTTTTACTATTATACATAATCTTATTTTTTCTCCATTCTTTTAATTTAATTAAAATTCAGTTATTTACGAAACGATGTATTAGTTCCACTATATATTAAGGCTCAATTATTACAATATATGTTCACATACTACAATTTGATTAATACAATATATACTATACAATAGATTTCAAATATTACAATATCCTTACTCTTATCAAATAGTCCTATCTTTATCTTTCGTTATAGAAAAATGGCAGAATACATTACTTAATCCATTCTGCCATTTTAATTATTAAAATTCTATTTTTATTTTTATATTAAGATTCTCTTATTTAGTTTTTATATAAAATCATCTTATTTAGCAGATAAATATTCATGAATACCTTTAGCTGCTGCTTTACCTGCACCCATTGCAAGAATAACTGTTGCTGCACCTGTTACAGCATCACCACCGGCATATACGCCTTCTTTTGTTGTCTTACCATTATTCTCATCTGCAATGATACATTTCCACTTATTAACATCAAGACCTTTTGTAGTTGAAGATATAAGTGGATTAGGTGATGTACCAAGTGACATGATTACTGTATCAAGATCAAGTTCAAATTCTGAACCTGGAACTTCTACTGGTCTTCTTCTTCCTGATGCATCAGGTTCACCAAGTTCCATCTTAACACACTTCATTCCTCTAACCCAGCCATTATCATCAACAAGAATCTCTTTTGGATTAGTAAGCAGATCAAAGATGATTCCTTCTTCTTTTGCATGATGTACTTCTTCTACTCTGGCTGGAAGTTCTGCTTCACTTCTTCTATATACAATATGTACTTCAGCTC
>SAMEA104315435__coassemble_1482_pt1 | contig 9621 bp, 5 predicted proteins | sample SAMEA104315435__metabat2_low_PE_020 | metagenome-assembled genome bin SAMEA104315435 (sample SAMEA104315435) | gut metagenome | biome: Monkey gut; feature: monkey-associated habitat; material: faeces | place: China | collected 2013
GATCTGCTGCACCTGTTATACGCATAGCCTGATATACATAAGTACGACCTGACAATGGATCTCTTATTGCACCACCAAGACATGTTGCTGCACCACCAAATGGTTCAATCTCTGTAGGATGGTTATGTGTCTCATTCTTAAAGTTAACAAGCCACTCTTCTGTCTTTCCATCAATCTCAACTGGAACTACTATTGAACATGCATTAATCTCATCAGACTCTTCCTGGTCTGCAAGTTTTCCTTCTTTTTTAAGTTTTCTCATTGCCATTAATGCAAGATCCATAAGACATACGAATTTATCTTCTCTATCTCCAAAGATTGCTTTTCTGTCTGCAAGATACTTATCATATGTGCTTTCCATTACTTCTTTATAGAAACCATCTTTAAACTTAACATCCTTAAGTTCTGTTGAGAATGTTGTATGACGACAATGATCAGACCAATAAGTATCAAGAACTCTAATCTCTGTCATTGATGGATCTCTCTTCTCATCATTCTTAAAATAATTCTGAATATGTAAGAAATCTTTAAAAGTCATAGCAAGATTAAGTGATGAATATAATTCTTTAAGTTTATCTTCTGCCATGTCTTTAAATCCATCAAAAATAATAACATCTGCAGGCTCTTCAAATTCTGTTACAAGAGTCTCAGGCTTATCTGTAGCTGCCTCTCTTGAATCAACAGGGTTAATACAAAAACTCTTAATACTTGCTGCTTCTTCCTCTGTTACGCTTCCTTCTATTACATACACTGTAGCTGTCTTGATTACAGGATTCTCATCTTCATTCAAGAATCTCACACACTGAACTGCTGAATCTGCTCTCTGATCAAACTGTCCTGGAAGATATTCAACTGCAAATACAAAATCTTCTTTATTCTTTACAAAATCTTCTTCATATAAATAATCAACAGGTGCTTCACTAAAAATTGTTGTTAATGATTCTTTATATGTCTCTTCACTTATATTCTCAATGTCATATCTTATTAGCACTCTGACATTAGTTACTGTCTTTATCCCAAGATATCCTTCTATCTCTTCATGTAATTCTTTTGCTTTAACTGCAAAAGCGGGTTTTTTCTCTACAAAAACTCTCTTAACCTTACTCATTGCTAACCTCCTGATTATAGCCAATCTCACTTTTTTACTGAGTCTATAATATCACAAAGTTTATCATTAGTACAATTAATATATTTAATATAATTAATAAGCACAGTTGATAAATATATTTTATCTACTGTGCTCATAACCCTTTTAATGTTTTTTTATCAACATTTTAACGTTCTTATATACATATTTTAGCGTTTTCACATCAACATTTTAACGTTTATATTTCCATATTTTAACGCTTATATTTCCATATTTTAACGTTTTTATATTCATAAATCTCTTACGAATCAACGCATAGACTACTCATGAAGCCTTCTTATAATCTTATATATAACTGCATTCTCCATAACCATAGGTGCTGTATGTGCAAAAAATATTATTCCTTCAGTCGGTGCAAGAATCTGAGTTATAACTTCTCCTTCATACGGATCTATTATATCTGCAATCACATCACCTCTGGCAACAAAATCCCCAGGCTCTTTATGTCTTCTATAAAAACCTGATACCCTCGTCTTAACAGGCATTAACTCATCTTCAGCTATAACTGTTGCTATATATCCAGAATGACTATTATACTTAATTATCCCCATTCTTGTAAGAAATCTAAGAACTGATGCAACTGCCTGTTTAGCTGATTTTTCATCAACCTGATCTGTCGAATTAGTATATATTGAAAAAGCATTAGTATTATTAAGCTGCCAATTATAATTAAGCGTTCCTGTATCAAGTGGCTTTGGTTTTCTAACTACAACATAAGGCAGACCAAACAGATTCGCAAGACTTGTACTCTGCTTACCAGTTTCCATCATCCTTACATGTGGTATAAAATCACCAGGCATATAAAATGATGTAAATTGTATGCCATAACTGTATCCTTTCATCTTTTCAAATATAGATGATGCTATGATATCTGTAGTCTCTCCATGAAAATCTCCTGGAAACTTTCTATTAATATCTGTATCATCAACAGCCCAGAATCTCTTTCCAACATTCATCGAATAATGATTAACTGATGGAATAACCATTATCTCCTGATTACTGTTAATCTGTCCTCTCTCTTCAAGTTCTTTAAGTTCTTTTATAAGCTGCGAACAAATAAAAAGCTGTTGATGTTCATTACCTCTACTTGCACCAACTATACAACATGACTTTTCACCTTTACCAAATTTATAACCATTAATTTTAAAATCATCTCTATATACTGCTTTTAGATTAAATAATTCCTCTTTTATCATTTTTTATCTCCCATTATTCGTGCAATCACAGCTCCCTGATATACAACAGGATGTTCCCTTAATGAGAACATTGTTCCATCAAAAGGAGCATATACTGACTCTAATATCTCACCCATTGCAGGATTAACTATATCACCAATATGATCACCTTTTCGCACTAGTCCCATCTTAGCTTCACCATGTATAAATATTCCTGAATGTTTAGAATGTATAACTTCAACTTCACCCTCTGTGGAAAGCATAGGTTCTTTAGGTATTCTTGTCTCACAATTCCATATTCCCATCTCATTCATAAGATTGAATATTCCACTCAAAATCTGATCACAATATTCTCTATTAATTCTATTACCGATTCCCATCTCAAGTGCAAGCGTTGGAACACCAATCTGATTAAGACTATATGCAAGTGTCGCTTTAAGAACTGTTGCTGATTCATATATCCATATAAAATCTGTATTCAACAATTTAGCATATGGAATAAGGCTCTTATTATTCTCAGCTATTCTAACCTGAGGAAACTCTTTTATAAATTCATTAGAAGAATGTAAATCAATACATATATCACTCCCTGAAATATCTTTAACAATCGAAGCTGCTACATATTCCGCCATTGCACCATCACTATACCCTGGAAATACTCTGTTCATATCAAGGTCAAACATAGGAATTCCTCTTGTTATAGAATCAATACCAAGTGGATTAATTGCAGGATATACATCAACAATTCCATTCACATCTTTTATATTTTCTTTAAGTTTTTTTATAAGTTTGTAACAGATATATTGTCCATCAAGTTCATCTCCCTGTATACCTGTCACTATTGCAATTCTCTTATCTCTATTACCATTTTCAATTCTCTGTCGTTTTATAGCAACCTGCTCATCAACCGGCAGATCAACTGTAACTATATCTTCAAGCACAGTAAACACTCCTTATTATAAAAACATTAATATCCAAATTATACATTATCAAATATGCATATCACTCTAACTCTCGCATCTGACACATTAAAGTTATATGCCTTTTGTGCAATACAATTCTTACTTATTTAAAGTGAATTTATGCATTTCTCTTCATATATATCATAACATGTTAAAAAAATCTACTACTATTTACAGTGTTTTTTAAGATAAACAACCATCACCTTGCAATAAGTTTTTTATTATGTTATTATACTTATATAATTATAAGGAGGACTAATATCATGGATATTAATTATGAATTGTACAAAGTTTTTTACTACGTTGCTACAACACTGAGTTTCTCTGAAGCTTCCAAGCAATTATACATCTCACAATCAGCAGTCAGCCAGTCAGTAAAAGTATTAGAAAAAAAATTAAACCAGCATCTTTTTATAAGAAGCACCAAAAAAGTTTCTCTCACACCTGAAGGTGAAATTTTATTAAAACATATAGAACCTGCGATCAATTTGATTAAACGTGGAGAAACACAGATTATAGAATCTAATTCTCTCAACGGAGGTCAATTAAGAATCGGTGCAAGCGACACAATATGTAGATATTTTCTTGTGCCATATCTTAATAACTTTCACAAACAATATCCAAATGTCCACATCAAAGTAACTAATCAAAGTTCAATTAACTGTGCTAAACTTCTTGAAGGTGGGCAAGTAGATCTTATAATTACTAACTATCCTAATTCCGGACTTAGCAACGTTAATAACATAAGAGTTATTAAAGAATTCCACGATCTTTTTCTTGCCAGCAAGAACTATTATCCTGAACTTGAGAACAAGACAATGACTTTAAAAAGTCTCTGCAGTTACCCAATTCTTATGCTTGACAGAAGAAGTACAACAAGTGAATTTCTTCATAACATATTTCAACAGCGTCAGCTTGATCTCGTTCCCGAAATAGAACTTTCAAGCAACGACTTATTAATAGATCTTGCACGAATTGGACTTGGTGTTGCATTTCTTCCCGATTTTTGTATTCCTGAGATGCCAGATGATCTATTCATTGTAAATACAGACGAAGTCTTACCTCAAAGACAACTCGTAGTTGCCTTCAATGAGAATCTTCCAGTATCTCAATCTACTAAAAAATTCATTGATTCGCTATAATACGTTTTATACTAGCATATATTAACAATGTAAAGTTTGTATGGCTCTTACTCTACAATACAAACTTTACATTGCATTAAATCTTATTTTTGAGTATCCCAAAATTCTTTCACAAGCCCTTCTATATTATTCACATTAACCATATACATATCATTCCATTCACGTGGTATTAAATAATCGTATGTATGTTCTAATATTCTATTATCCAACAATGCAATAATACCTCTATCTTTATCTGTTCTTATAACTCGTCCCGCAGCTTGAAGCACTTTATTAATCCCAGGATATATATATGCATATTCATAACCTTGATTATTTCTTTTATTATAATAATTCTTTACTATCTCTCTTTCATCACATACCATTGGAAGACCAGTTCCAACAATAATAGCACCAATAAGTGCATCCTCTGTAAGATCTATTCCTTCTGAAAAAACTCCGCCAAGCACACACATTCCTACAAATGACTTTTTATCACTATTCTCTATTCCTTCAGTCTCTCTTACATTTAAAAACTTATTTAAAAAATTCTCTCTTTCACTCTCGCTCATATCTATATCCTGTAATATAAACTCAATATTTAACAGCATGTTAGCAATCTTCGTTGTGCTTTCATTCTGAATGATATGTTCTATAACACAATATACATCCCTAAGATATTTGTAAGACGGAAAAAATACCATATAATTTCCCTCTTTTGCAAGAGTTATTCTGCATATATATTCTATTATCTTTCTATATTCAGCTGTATTTCTCCTTACATACCTAGACGTCACATCTCTTGATGCCACTATCATTCTATTACTTTGCAAAAATGGCGATTCTGTATATATTGCATAATCCTCGTCCGAAGTAACACTTAACAGACTTTTATAATAATTCACCGGTAATAATGTCGCTGAAAAAAATACTGTTCCTGCACTTCCTTCAATCACATTAGATAAATTCACAGATGGATTTATACAAAATAATTTTATGTAAAATTGTCCATCAATATCATATGCTGTATATATTACATAATTCTCATCAACATTCTCTGACATATTATTAAAATGTCTTATATTAAAGTATAGTTCTTGTAAAAAATCACTTTCAGAAAAATCTCTATACTCCTCAACAAATCTCTCGAACTCGCTTTGCAATCTTAACAAAGATATAGATAACGCACTACAACTTTGTATAACTTCAAAATCACTACATTCTCTTTTTAATTCAAGCAAGTTTTTATTACATTTTGCAAGTGCATTTGATAATCGCCTATCAATATTTTTTATCATTTTTTCTGCCTGCATAATATCTTCCTTGACAATTCTTGCACTGAACATATCTCTACCACGTTCAACCAGATTATGTGCTTCATCAATTAGATATACATAATTTTCTACATTATGAGAAGCATCATCAAAAAAACGTTTTAAATGAGCATTAGGATCAAAAACATAATTATAATCACATACTATAGCATCGCACCAATAAGAAGCATCTAAACTCATCTCAAATGGACATACACAATAACTTCTCGAATATTTTTCAATAACTTCTCTTGTAATTATATATTCATGCATTATCATATCATATACAGCCGAATTAACTCTGTCATAATGCCCCTTGGCATACTCACAATCAACCGGATTACAATTTTTCTTCTCACAAAAGCATATCTTATCCTTAGCTGTAAGAATAATACTTCTAACTTTAGAGCCATTATCCCTTAAGATTCTAAAAGCCTCAATAGCAACTGTTCTTGTTATCGTTTTGGCTGTTAGATAAAATAACTTCTTAAATTTTCCTTCCCCCATACTTTTCAAAGCCGGAAAAATAGTTGACATAGTCTTCCCAACTCCTGTAGGAGCCTGTAAAAATATTTTTTTCTTATCACTTATACTCCTATATACGCTCACTACTAATTTACGTTGTCCCTCACGATACTCAAAAGGAAACTCTAGTTTTTCCAAACTCATATCTCTTATTTTTTCAGATATTATCTGTAAACTAATCCACTGTTTTAAATCTAACATCAACTTATTAAACCATTGCGTCAGATCAGCCATATCATAATCATATCTAAAACGTTTTATAGATTCATCATCCAGGTTACAATACGTCATAGTTACTGCAGTCTGCCTTGCATCATTTTTTATTGCGAGCATATAAGCATAACATTTTGCCTGTGCCAGATGAACCGCATCAGGTTCTATAATATATCTCAAATCTTTATAAGTACTCTTTATCTCATCAACGACATCAATCTCACCCTCACGCATTATTCCATCAGCTCTGCCTTCGATTATAATCTCATAGACATTATCTTCGTCCTCTTCATTAGAAATAGAGTCTATCTCATCACAATATACTTTTGTATATACTGTTGTAGCATTATCATTCATAATACTAGTATTTTCCTGTTTTATATCACCACTATTAGTGACACTACCATTAATACTATCATTACTAATATCTCTACCATTAATACCATCACTATTAATATCTCTACTAATACCTCTATCAGTAATACTATCACTACTAATATCTCTACCATTAATACTGTCGCTACTAATGTTTCTAACATCAATAACATCATTAATAATATCATTACTAACGATACTATCGCCAACATTAATAAAAATACTTAAACGCAATAAAACCTCACTATCATATTCAGCACCCATAGATCTTTGTATCTTTTTATGCATTTTGGTACCTTTTAACATAGCATCCTTATCCTGTGCAGAATATGAATATCTTGTATCAATGTCACCTTTACGGCATAAAAATTCTACAAGACTCCTAACCGATATCCTAATCTTATTATTCTTTATTACAAACATTTTATTACCTTCAACTTAACTTTCTATTCCACAACACTTGCCTGGATTTTTGGATTCAATACGTTCTCTATTTTATATTTTGTAAATTCTATCTCATTTAATGCTGTTAATGGGTTGACATTAATGTCCCTTATTGGAATATTCATCATATCAGAGACACCATCTATAATCTTTCCAATCTCCGGCAATTCATTAAATTCCAACTTAACTGAATCATTTCTAAATATACATCTTATAGTTCTTGTATTTGTTGTTTCAACAAATACAATTTTTATATCCATAACAATTATTCCCATATATGCATCTACTATGTTACATTTAGAAGCAATCTCATATATTTCCTCATTTAGAGCATATTGGCTATATACATATCTGTTAATTCCTAATGGTATCTCATGCACTTCTTTACTTGTTGATACCTTCATAATCAAAATATCCTCTTGCATTTCAAATGCCATCTCGTTTATCCCATTTTCATAATTATTATGAAGACACTGTATAAATAATGGCATAATACCAACATTATTGCTTTTTAATGAATACCTATTGCTAATAAACTCAAACTCTTTTTTTCTGTCAATCCCGGATTTTCTTATACGTTCATGCCCTTTTCTTTTCCACCCTCCATGATATATCTGTCTTGTTCTAATCTCATTATAATCACAGTTAAATTCCAGATTATCCATTACATTACATAATCTTCTATATTGCATAGGATTGTCAGTTAAACCACTTTCTACAAACTTCTGACTATCCATAAAATACTTTTCTATACAACACATAATTTCACTATTAGGAAAAAGTCGTGGACTTCCTGCTGTTGTTATAACAACCATATTATTCTTAGGAATAATGACCATATTCTGTCCTAACATTCCATTAAATATATATGATCCTTCACTTTTTCCTATCCATGTATAATAAGAATAACCATATTCATTTTGTTCTTTTAATGTATCTATTTTCTTTTTAGCTAACTCTTCTATCCAAGCTTCACTAATAATTCTTTTCCCTTTCCATACACCCTTATCAAGACACATCTGACCAATTTTTGCCATATCTTCAATCTTAAATGACAATCCCCATCCAGCTTTCAAATGCTGTTGTGGACATCTTTCCCAATACCAATCATATATTTCTAATGGATTTAGCAAACGTTCCTGTATATAATCAAATAAATCTTTACCTGTCTTCACCTCTATTATACGTCCTAACACATAAGTATTCATACTGTTGTATGCAAACTTAGTTCCAGGTTCAAATGTAACAGCTGAATCAAAATATGCAGCAAGCCAATCATTCTCAACAATTGAACCCGCCTCATTAAAATTAACTCCTGTTGACATCGTCAATAAATTTTCAACTGTTATACTACGCATTCTGGCACTATTAAAAACATTCGTACTCTGCTTTAATATATCAACAATTTTTTCTTGCAAATCAATCTTTCCATCATCAATCAAGCATCCTAATGCCAATGATACAATACTCTTACACATAGAATGGGATATATGTTTTATAGAAGTTCTATATGGTGCAAATGCTGTATTAACAATTATTTTTCCATCTTTTAATATCATTACTTCATGCACATCAATATCTCTATTTTTAGATAACTCTACTAAAAATTGTTCAATATATTCAGAACGAATACCAACCTTTTCTGGCACAACAACGTCAAATGCATTACTATCTAAATTTGATTCATTTTCACTTTTTTCAAATATAGGTTTTTGTGGCAAATATTTATTCACGTTCAACCTATCTATATTCCCTATCATTAATTTACCGATCCAATCAACTGTTTTTAACTGTATTTTTATATCCATATTATAACCCCCTTATTTTTTTATATCTCTTATCTAGCACTTTAAACTTCATTTTTTCAAGTTACATTTACTTTTTTCTCTTATATTAATATATAAAAAATCTATATGGCTTTCAACTCATAGCTCATTTATGGCTTTCAACTCATAGGCTCATCTATCTGTTGAAAGCCATAGATGGACCTATGAGTTTTCAACACCAATTTATAACTTTTTCGTTTTTTAATAATACCGCTATATCTTTTATATATAATCATTAGTATCTTTAACTGTATTATTAATATTATCAACCTTTTTCATTTATTATATCATACTCTAGATATGTAATCTCTAACTTATTTTTCCAAATTTTGCAACTTATAAAGCGCATAACATGCATCTATTAATATTACTATATTCTTACTAAAAACATACATTAATCAAAAGCATAAAAAAAAGACTCAGCTAACAACTGAATCTTTATAACAGGGGCGGTAGGACTCGAACCCACGACATTTGGTTTTGGAGACCAACGCTCTACCAACTGAACTACACCCCTATG
>SAMEA104315435__coassemble_1502_pt1 | contig 9491 bp, 9 predicted proteins | sample SAMEA104315435__metabat2_low_PE_020 | metagenome-assembled genome bin SAMEA104315435 (sample SAMEA104315435) | gut metagenome | biome: Monkey gut; feature: monkey-associated habitat; material: faeces | place: China | collected 2013
TATACTTATGCAATAGATGTAGAGATTTTAAATTAATGTAAAAAACGATAGTTACTTTATATCGAAAAGTACCTGTCTCAACTTTATGTAGATTAGCGAAAAATCCCCCCAAAAGGGGGGGTTTTTTTATGAATAAAATATCTAGAATAAAGAGTATGGATGTGATAGAATCTTCTCACAGCATAAAATATAATAGGGAGGACACAATATGAATATATATGATATTCTTGGTCCGATAATGGTTGGACCATCAAGTTCACATACAGCCGGTGCAGTTCGAATTGGACTTATAGCTCTAAAGCTGTTAGGCGAGAGACCTGTAAAAGTAAATATAATACTTCATGGTTCATTCAGTGCTACAGGCGCAGGACATGGAACAGATAAGGCACTTATAGCAGGTGTTCTTGGTATGCATCCGGATGATATAAGAATTCCTGATAGTTTTAATATTGCGAGAGAGAAGAAACTTGAATTTTCTTTTGAAAGTAAAAATCTTAAAGATGCACATCCTAATACTGCAATATTACAGGTAAAAGGAGAGTCAGGTCGTGAGCTTGAGATACAGGCATCCTCAGTCGGCGGAGGACGCATTATGGTTAATAAGATAGACGGCATCGATGTTAACTTCTCAGGTGAGAGTCCGACACTCATAGTTCATAACATTGATCAGCCGGGACATGTGGCTGAAGTAACCTCAATGTTATCACACAAATCCGTTAATATTGCAACAATGCAACTATTTCGTGATCATCGTGGTGGATATGCTGTTATGGTTATTGAAACAGACAGTGAGATTCCAGAAGAATCAATAGAATGGCTCAGACATCTAGAGGGTGTAATAAAAGTTACATACCTCAGTGTAGAATAGGAGGATATATGTCATACAATTCAATAGATAAGATAATTAAAAAATGCGATAAACAGAGTATATCCTTTGCAGAGGCAGTAATTCTTGATGATATGTATGAACGTAAAGTATCAAGAGATGACACCATCACACAGATGGGAGTAATGTGGGATGCTATGGTCAATGCTAATGCTACTTATAACAGAAAACAATTTTCAAAAAGTGGGCTTGTAGGTTCTCTTGGTGGTATTATGGAAGACTATATAGGCAGTGATAAATCATACTGTGGTCCATTCGTTAATGATGTTATGGCAAGAGCATTAAAGATGGGTGAATCCAATGCATGTATGAAACGAATAGTAGCAGCACCAACAGCAGGTGCATGTGGTGTATTGCCAGCTGTACTTACAGCATGTTATGATCATGGACAGGCAGACAGAGAACAGATAATAGATGCATTATTTGTCGCTGCAGGAATTGGTCAGATAATTGCTGCAAGAGCTTTTATAGCAGGTGCATCAGGTGGATGCCAGGCAGAGATAGGAGCTGCATCGGCTATGGCGGCAGGCGCATTAGTCTCATTAAGAGGAGGCACACCAACACAGATAGCGAGTGCAGCTGCGATTGCACTTAAGAATCTTCTTGGTCTTGTATGTGATCCTGTTGGAGGACTTGTAGAGATTCCATGTGTTAAGAGAAATGTTATCGGTTCAGTTAATGCATTATCTGCAGCTGATATGTCACTTGCGGGAATTATAAGCATGATACCTTTTGATCAGGTTGTAGATGCTATGAGAGAAGTGGGCGAGAACATGGATGTACGATTTAGAGAAACTGGGTTAGGGGGGCTTGCTGCAACACCAACAGCAGCCGAAATATGTAAAAACCTGAAAACCAAATAAAGAACTTTTTAATTATAACTAAGTAATAATTGCATATACCTTATGTTTAAAGTTATTTTAGATAGAAATGACAAAAGGTCTGTTATCAGAGCAACAATTTAGTACTTTTATCACATATTATTTAGTGATTTTTTCTAAAAAAGCTGTATTTTTTTGAAAATTAGCTAGAAATATGTATAAATTTAGGTTATAATATGTTTATATCCAATACTAAAGGGGGACATAAGGTATGAATGGAAATTTAATCATTACAATTGGCCGTGAATATGGCAGTGCAGGTAAAGAGATCGGAACAGTATTAGCTGACAGACTTGGTATAAAATGTTACGATAAGGAATTACTTGCAAAAGCAGCAAAAGAAAGCGGTATGTGTCAGGAGATATTTGAAAATCATGATGAGAAACCAACTAATAGTTTCTTATATTCACTTGTTATGGATACATATTCAATGGGATATTCAACATCAGTATTTAATGATATGCCTTTAAATCATAAGGTATTTCTGGCACAGTTTGATGCAATTAAAAAACTAGCAAGTGAAGAATCATGCGTTATTGTAGGACGTTGCGCAGATTATGCACTTGAAGAGTTTCCAAATGAAATAAGCATATTTATCTCAGCTGATATAGAAGCAAGAATTCAGAGAATTATGCGAATATACTCATTAACTGAAGATAAAGCCCGTGATGTAATTTTAAAAACTGATAAGAAACGAGCTAATTATTATAATTACTACTCCAATAAAAAATGGGGAGAGGCAAAAGGATATGACTTATGCATTAATAGTGCAAAAGTCGGTGTCGAAGGCGCAGTAGAGATAATAGAGAACTACATAAAGACAAAAAAGAATGCGTCTAATAATAAATTTCATATATAGTTTAGTTTTTAATTTGAGTTTAAAAGTGTTTCAGACTAATTTAGAAAGGAGATTAATATCTGGAAGATATTAATAGCACCCGATGAAAAAACACAATAAGATAACCATAAAAAAATCTGTACTTGTTGTTATGGCAACATTATCAGCAGTAGCTACAGCATCTATTGGTATATGTGTGAAAGACTTTTTTATTAAGAATAATAATAACTATATTGCCGTTACAGATGATGAACTAACGACAGAGTTATCATCAGATACATCTAATAGTGAATTGTCAGATAACAATATATATACTGACCGAGCTTCAACAGGTGTACTTGGTGAGACAATAGAAAAAGATACACTTAATCTTGGTGCTAATGATGAATATGATTATTCATTTGCATATCAAGAAAAAGTGGACGGATATGATTACTATATTCGTGTTAACAGGGCGGCAAATTGTGTAACAATTTATGGTCTTGATGATTCAGGATTTTATTCTGTACCTTTAAGAGCAATGATATGCTCTACTGGTGAAGCAACACCACTTGGCATATATACGACAAGTGATATGTATACATGGAGAATGCTTGAAGGCGATGTATTTGGACAATATGCGATTAGAATACATGGTTCAATTATGTTCCATTCAGTTCCATACTATACACCTAACAAAAATGATATCGAATATGAAGAATATAACAAACTTGGTAAGAAAGCATCACTTGGATGTATAAGACTTAAAGTTGAAGACGAAAAATGGATATATGATAATTGTCCTGCCGGAACAACTGTTGATATCTATGATGATGCCGAACATCCAGGACCACTTGGCAAACCATCTGCAATGAAGATTAATCTTGGATGTGGATGGGATCCTACAGATCCAGATGAGAATAATCCTTGGAAACATTATGTTGCATCACTTACAGGTGTTAGCGATCGTACTGTTGAACGTGGAGATCTCACATTCAATGTAATGGATGGAGTCAAAGCTATGGACATATATGGTAATGATGTATCAGAATGTATATCAATTAATGGCAATGTTGATCTGTATACTCCTGGAACATATGAGCTTGTATACACAGCTTCTGATGGAACAGGCAATAATATATCCTATATAAGTGAAGTTACAGTAATTGATACAATTGCTCCGGTAATAACATCATATCCTGTTAACAAGCTTGTAACATCATTAACAGGTGAAGTTACTGATGATTTCTTAAGAGAAGGAATGACAGTAACAGACGCAGATATTGAGATGGATTCTTCAGATATTATACTTACATACGAACCAATACATGAAGGATTTAATGACATATCATATACAATAACAGACATAGCAGGTAATACAACAGAATATTCTCAAAGCATCTTCGTAGATACAGTTGCACCACAGATTATATTGAATGAAGATAAGAATATTCCTGAAGATATTGAAGTTGTAGACGAAGCATATGCAAGAAGTCGTGTGCTTGACGTAATAGAAGAGAACGGAATTGACTCAGATGGAGTAATCATTACTATCAAAAAAATCAAGAAGTCAGTATATCACATTACTTATAGCTGTACAGACTTTTATGGTAATGAATCTATTGTAACTGAAGAACTCGTAAGGCCTTAGATTTGAAGATGGATAATCACAAGACGAAGAAAAAAAGCTGGCAAACTAAAAAATTGCCAGCTTTTTTGTTGTATATGTGTGCCTAGCGGAGCACGTTTCTAATGGGTTAAAGTCCCAAATTCGCCTGGTAGTGAGAATGATACAGCCAAGCCAAGGGTGTCCTTCGTCCAATAACTACTCGGAATTAACTATAGTAAATGTGGCAGATATATGGAGAAAAAAGCAGCATTAGTATTAATTAGTATTAGTATTATTAGTATTAGTGTTATTAACGTTAGTATTATTAGCATTAGTATTATTAGCATTATTAATATTAACATTATCAATATTTATATTATTAAGCTCAACATGCCTAACAATATCATTCTCGGAAGAATAACTATTTCTTAGTTTAACAATATTACGTGCTTTTCTTCTATGTTCATCCTCAATTGCTGCATAATGTTTCTTGGTTGTATTAACATCTTTATGTCCAAGAACATCTGCTACAAGATAGATATCGCCAGTCTCCTTATACAGACTTGTACCATAAGTACTTCTTAACTTATGTGGAGTTATCTTCTTAAGACTTATCACAAGTGAAGAATACTTCTTAACAAGCTTTTCAACAGCTCTTACGCCAAGACGTGCTTTGGTAATAGAGAGAAAAAGTGCATTTTCACTTCCTTCTAATGCCTCTATATTACGTCTTTCTTCAAGATAAAGTTCAAGCTCCGTAGATACTTCATCGCCAAAGTATACATAAGATTCATATCCACCTTTTCTAACAACTTTAATTCGTTCATTTTTCATATCAACATCATTAATATCAAGTCCAACACATTCCGATACTCGGATACCTGTTCCAAGTAGAAGTGTGAGTAATGCAAGATCACGCTGTTTGGTCTTCTTATGAAAATCAAGCTGTTTTTTCGTAAGTCCTTCACCGGATTCTACTGTATTAAGCAAATCAGACACTTCATCATTATCAAGACGCACAATAGCTTTCTCATGAAGCTTTGGCATATCAACCTGTAATGTTGGATTTACATCAATCATCTTATTCTTATGAAAATATCCATAAAAAGAACGAAGCGCACACAATTTTCTCTTAATCGCTCTTTCGTTATTAATCATCTGTTTATCATCTTTTTTATATAATTTAATATGTTCAAGATATTCTTCGATATCCTGAGTTGTAATCTTATTAAGAATATCAATAGGAATATCTTTAATATCACATGTTATAGATGGATTACTCTCCTTCATAAATTCAAAAAAAGTCTTAAGATCCATAGCATAAGCAATTCTTGTTCTTGGTGCATTCTTATGTTCAATTCCTCTAAAATATAATTCTGTAAAAGAAGGTAACTCATTCATTAGTTCTCTTAATTTTTGTATATATTTAATATTCTGCGATTCATGGTATGTTAAATCAGCCATATTAGTCCTCCTATAGTTTTTTGTAATATAATAGTTAATTGAAAATATTATTTAAATACATTTTATATATTTTATTGTATGTTCAAAATAATATTATGTCAAATGATATTTTTAAAATAGAAAAAATAATTAATTTAAAAAATAATCTTGCAATTAATTGATTTTAGAGTTATTATTTAGAAGATAAATATCGTAGGAGGGAATGTAAATGGCAAGACCAAGAACAAATAGTAGAAGAAACAAGAAAAATGTAACAACTACACCAACAGTGGGACAGTTAGAACTTAACGATGTACTTACAGGAACAACTAATAAGACAGCTGATAGCGGGAATAATACAGCTGAATTAAAAACTGATGATAAAAAGCCTGAGAGCATATCACAGACATTGACAGAAGTACATAATACAGAAACTGTTGTCGAGACTGAAAAAGCGATTGCAACAAAAGAGAATGTATCAGCAGAAACTGAGAATGTGGCACAGACAACTGATGTTAATCAAGTAGAAGCACCTAAAAAACGTGGAAGAAAACCTGGCAGTAAGAACAAACCAAAAGAACTAGATACAACATCTGTAAAAGGAAGAGCAAGAGCTTTAAAAAATGCTAAACTTTCTGAAGCAGAAGATAAACCAGCTAAAAGACGTGGTCGTCCTAGAAAAGCAGAGACTACAAAAACTACAAATGATAGCAAAGCTACAACAACAGCACCTAAAAAAGCTAAAAAAGCTGCAATTGAGACTAATATATGTTATCAGGTACCTGGAAGAGAGATTAACGAAGATGCTATATATGATTGGATCAAATTCGTATGGACATCAGAACTTGGTCGTAAAGAGAGCGATATCAAGAATATCTCTGTATACTTAAAGCCAGCTGAGAATGCTATCTACTATGTAGTTAATAATGATTATGCAGGAAAACTTGATTTTTAATAATTAAATAAGCTATAAAACCGTTTGCAGGAATTGTTGCGAACGGTTTTATTTTAATATCAAAATATAGGTCAAAATATACTATCAAAATATAATATTAAAATATTGAAATTATAAAAATCATGATATATAATGTTTAGTAAAAATATAAATAGAGGGTGGATGGTATGCTTGATGTAGAGAATATATCAATGAATTATGTAAAAAAAGAAAATCTATATGGCAGTGCTGATGGTATTAGATATATGTTATACAAAGAAGACGATCTTCTAAAAGTATGTATCTGGCCTGAACCATTGGGATATAAGGCTACAAGTGAAGAACTTAAAGAATATGCCGAATTTTCATTTGACAGCAGTGGAAGAGAAGCAGCTATTGATTTTATTAACAAAAAAATTGATGCAATATCAAGAAATAATAATGAATAATATAATCAGATAGTATAATATTTTTTACTTAAAGTTTTTTTACTCAGAGTTTTTACTTCAAAGGTTTTTACTTAGAGTGTATTACCGAAAGAAAAAGGTGTTGATTATTGAGTTTAATCTTAACTTTTGTATCAGCATTTGATGATAACTATAAATAATCAATATAAAAAGGATAGCAGTAAAATGAATTATGAAATGAATTATAATAAGTATGACAAAACAAAAGATTTTTATATAGAAAGAGTTCACAGAGATTCTAATTATAATACACAAAAGTATCATTATCATCCATATTATGAGATTGGATTCTTAGTATCTGGATGTCGTAATATGACGATAGATCACTCGATATACTTCTTTAATAAAGGTAATGCTGTATTCATATCAACAGGCGAGATACACAAAGGATATCCGGCAGAACATAACCCTTGTGCAATAGAACTTGTTAATATATGTTTTGTAGAAAAATATCTTGAACCATTTTTTGAGATATATGGTAAAAAAGATTTTTTAAGTTTTTTTTCAAATCATATAATAAATATTCCAGCAGGCAGATATGAATATGTAAAAAATCTTCTTCAAAAAATGATTGATGAACATAAGAAGATTGATGAATTATCAAAATTTCTGGTAAAAACTTATTTTAACGAACTGATTGCATTCTTGATACGTTGTAGCAAAAATAATTGTTCTGACATTGTAGATACCTCCAATGAAAGCGATGAGATAATATCAGAAGCCGTAAAATACATATATTATAATTATAATAAGGATATAAGCCTTGACGATATTGCTAAGAAGTTTAACCTTAGTAAGTCATATTTTTCAAGAAAATTCAAGGCTGTAACCGGATTTGGCTATAAAGAATATATAACCAGTGTACGCCTTAAAAAAGCATGTGATCTATTACTTGATACAGATAATTCGATAACTGAAATAGCCGAAAAATGTGGCTTTAATGACAGCAATTACTTTGGTGATGCATTTAGAAAAGTTAAAGGTGTCTCACCTAATAAATATAGAAAAAATAAGGGAATCGTATAGATTCTCTTATTTTTATGTTAAGCTAAATTGGATGATTTGACGATGGAGTAGGGGTGTTTAGTGTTATATACATCTATTCGCTAAATCCTTGTTTTACGAATAGATAGAACTATTTGAAGTGGAAAACGTCATAATATCAAAAACCTGATGCCAATTTAATGCACCAGGTTTCTAATATAGAATTATTTTTCATAAGCCTCCAATTCTCCAATAGTCTTACTAACAAAACCACCTGCCTCAGCTTCAGCCATAGATTTGTCTAGCATAGCAAGATAATCAGCATTTCTTTTGGCTTTCATAATCTCATTGTATTCACGTTCAGACATCATAATTATGTTTTCGTTTTTAGGTCTTGAAATAATTAATGTTTCTCCCTTAAAAACCTTATCGCATAATGATTTAAAATTTTCTCTTACATCCATACTCTTTACTGCCAACATTTTTAACACCTCGTTTCATGCAAAAAATCGTATGCTTTTTCGTACTTTTATTATATGATATCAGTACTCTCATGTCAATCTTACACTTATATGTTCCATAAATTTCCTGTAATGTTGGATTTACATCAATCATCATTGGTACGGCTTATTCTTGATTTTAAAATTCTCAGCGTAAGAACTTAAAACTTTTTATATTACAATCCTGATAATGTTCTCATAACCAAATCCACATCTTTATTCTCAAGTTCCTGAATGATATGCAGATATGTCTTTTGGGTTGTTGTCATACTTGCATGACCTAGTCTGCGTGCTACGCTTGCAATTGATACTCCTGCAAATAATAATAAAGATGCATGTGTATGACGGAGTCCATGGATTGATATCTCAGATATTCCACAGGCTTTGCAATGTCTTGTAAGTACATCATTAACAGTTGAATTGTATATCTTTTTATCATTAACAAAGATTGGCTTATCCTCAGGCATTCCTTTTATAAGTTCAGAGAATTTGACTACAATCTGCCAATCAATCTGAATCTTGCGCACTGAAGACTTGTTTTTGGTTGGTAAGAAACCACCTTCACCTTTATAATCCCATGTCTTACTGATGGATAACGTCTGCCTTGCAAAATCAAAATCTCCCGGTGTTATGGCTAGTGCTTCTGAGAATCTCATTCCAGTCTTTGCTACTAATAATATAAACCAATCCCAACTAGGCTCTTCGCAAAGCTCAAGATGCGCAATTAATGTATGAAGTTCAAATTGATTAAGGTACTTAATCTTCTTAGCTCTTGGTGTCTTTCCTTTTATAATAGCTTTTCTTGTGGGATCACGTTCTAACAGACCTTCATCAACAGCATCAAGAATTGCTCCTTTTAGCTGATGATGAAAATCAAGTGTTGTCTGCCTTTCATGCTCCTTGGCATAATCATTTAATAACTGCTGATATGATGTTCGGGTTAATTGTGAAATTTTTAACTCAGGTGCAA
>SAMEA104315435__coassemble_1555_pt1 | contig 9222 bp, 10 predicted proteins | sample SAMEA104315435__metabat2_low_PE_020 | metagenome-assembled genome bin SAMEA104315435 (sample SAMEA104315435) | gut metagenome | biome: Monkey gut; feature: monkey-associated habitat; material: faeces | place: China | collected 2013
TTCCAAGTGGTGTTATATTACCTTCTGTTCCTCCTGCAAGGAATACATCTGCTTCACCACACTGTATACTTCTATATGCTTCTCCAATACTATTAGTTCCTGTAGCACATGCTGTTACTACATTGATACTCTTTCCTTTTAAGCCAAACTGTATAGCAACATTACCTGCTGCCATATTAGTTATCATAAGTGGTACTAAGAGCGGATTGATTCTAGATGGTCCTCTTTCAAGAAGTTTTTTGTGTTCTTTTTCCATTATGTCAAGGCTTCCAATACCTGATCCTATCGATGTTCCTATCATATATGGATCTTCTTCTGATATATTAAGTCCTGCATCTTCTATCGCTTCTTTTGCTGCTGCAACTGCAAATTGACTGAATCTCTCCATTCTCTTTGCTGATTTAAAATCCATATATTCTCTTGCGTCAAATCCTTTTACTTCTGCTGCAAGATGTGTCTTGAATTCAGTTGCATCAAACTGTGTTATTTTGTCAATTCCAACCTGTCCTTTTTTTACAGAGTTCCAAAATTCATCAACTGAAAGTCCTATAGGAGTTATCGCTCCCATGCCTGTTACTACAACTCTTCTCATTATATATTCATACCTCCGTCTACCGAGATTACCTGTCCTGTTATGTATGATGCTTCATCTGATACTAAAAATGCTACTGTCTTTGCTATGTCAGCTACATCTCCCATTCTTTTTAGTGGAATTGTTGCAAGAACTGATTCTTTGACATTATCACTAAGAACTTTTGTCATATCTGTATCTATATACCCCGGTGCTATTGCATTAACTGTAATTCCTTTTGCTGCAAGTTCTTTTGCTGCCGATTTGGTAATTCCTATAACTCCTGCCTTAGATGCTGCATAGTTAACCTGTCCTGCATTACCTGCAATTCCTACAACTGAAGACATATTCACAATTCGTCCTTCCTTCTGCTTTAGCATCTGTCTTGATACATGTCTTATTGTATTAAAAGTTCCTTTTAAATTCACATTAATAACACTGTCAAAATCTTCTTCTGACATTCTCATAATAAGTCCATCTTTGGTAATTCCTGCATTATTAACAAGAATATCTATTCTTCCATATCTATTGGTAATATCCTTAATCATATCTTCTACGGCTTTAAAATCTGCCACATCACACTTATATATCTCCCCATTGCCACAAGCATCTTTGATAGACTTAAGTGTATTAGCTGCGGCTTCTTCATTACCACCATAATTAATTATTACAGTTGCTCCGTTTTTTGCCAGTTCTTTTGCTACTGCTGCTCCAATTCCTCTGCCTGCACCTGTTATAAGAGCAACTTTACCTGATAAATCCACCATATTATCTTCCCTCTCTTATTTTTTCCACATCTTCCACATTCTCTATATTAAAAGTATGTATATTATCTGCTCCCATATCCTTTGCTATTTTTTTAACAAATCCAGTCAAAGTCTTACCTGGTCCTGCTTCTATATATTCTGTAACTCCATCTGTAATAAGTCTTCTTACTGACTGTTCAAATCTTACTGATGAATATACCTGTTTTGCCAAAAGTTCTTTTATATTTTTTGTATCATATATATATTCTGCATTATAATTAGCAATATATGGTGTTGTTATCTCATGTAATTCTATACTTTCAAGTTCTCTCTCAAGTTTGTCACCTGCACCTTTTAACATTACTGAATGAAAAGGTCCGCTTACATTAAGTTCTATAACTCTTCTTGCTCCGGCTGCTTTTAATGCTTCCATGCACTTTAATAACTGTTCCTTCTCTCCTGATATTACTATCTGTCCAGGGCAATTATAATTAGCTGCTGTAACTTTATCAAAACCACCATCATTAATACATTTTATAAGTTCCTCAGGTTTCATTCCTATTACTGCTGCCATTGAACCAAGTCCATGTGGTACTTCGTTCTCCATATATATTCCACGTTTTCTTACTATCTTACATCCATCTTCATATAGGATTGCTCCTGATGCTGTAATGGCACTGTATTCTCCAAGTGACAGACCTATATTGACATCTGATATAATTCCATTCTCTTTGAGTGCTCTAAGAATTGCTACTTCTGTTGTATATAGCGCAATCTGTGTATATTCTGTTTTGTTAAGAAGGTCATTTTCTTCAAATATAAGTTTTGTCATATCAATGCCCGTTACATCTGTCGCTATGTCAAAACATTCTTTACTGCATGCATAACTATCATAGAATGTTTTTCCCATTCCTGTATATTGTGCTCCCTGTCCCGGAAACATTATTACCGTCTTAGCCATTCCTCTGCCCTCTTTCTTATCACGTCTTCTGCTTCACTTACAACCTCTGTTATTATCTCTTTGCATGTTCGTTCTTCATTAACAAGTCCTGATATCTGACCTGCCATAACTGTTCCGTTCTTAACATCTCCCTCAACAACTGCTCTTCTTAATGATCCAAGAGTCATCCTCTCTAATGTCTCGAATTCTACTCCCTCTTTTTCAAGACGTTGATATTCTCTTGTCATTGTATTCCTAAGTGAACGTATTGGATGACCAAGGCTGCTGCCTGTTATAGTTGAGTCTATGTCTTTAGCTTTTATAATTCTCTCCTTATACTCTCTACTTACAGTTGACTCTTTTGCTACTATGAATGCTGTTCCCATCTGAACACCTTCTGCTCCAAGCATAAAAGCTGCTGCCATTCCTCTGCCATCTGCAATTCCGCCTGCTGCTATAACAGGAATATTAACTGCACTTACAACCTGTGGAACAAGTGCCATTGTTGTAAGCTCGCCTATATGACCACCTGATTCCATTCCTTCTGCTACAACAGCATCTGCACCAGCTCTCTCCATTATCTTCGCAAGTGCAACAGACGCTACAACAGGAATAACTTTAATTCCTGCTTCTTTCCATGCTTTCATATATTTTGCAGGATTACCTGCACCGGTTGTAACAGCATCAACTTTTTCTTCTATAACCACTTTAGCTATATCATCTGCATAATCGCTTAGAAGCATGATATTAACTCCTATTGGCTTGTCTGTTATCTGTCTTGCTATATGTATCTGTTCCCTTACCCACTCAGCAGGAGCATTGGCAGCACCGATGAAACCGATACCACCTGCTTCTGATACATTGGCTGACAGATTAGCATTAGCTACCCATGCCATTCCCCCTTGAATGACCGGATATTCTATATTTAACAATTCACATATTCTTGATCTCACTATACTATCCTGCCTTCCTCATTTATTCGTCTAATTAATAATTGTCATATTCTAGTCTTATTCAATTCCTTTAGCTGCAAGATAATCGCATACATCCTGAACAGTTGCAATCTTCTCAAGGTCTTCTGATGGAATCTCAATTGAATATTCTTCTTCAAGTGCCATAACAAACTGGAATAGATCTAATGAGTCTGCACCAAGGTCATTCTTAAAATCAGATTCTGGTCTAATCTCCGCTGTATCTACGTTTAACTGTTCTGCAATAATCTCTTTCATTCTTTCTAACATAATTAATTCTCCTTTTAATCTTATTCTACTATTTGTAATTACTAAGCTCATATTCACAAGCTAATTATCAGACATCCTGCTATATTGCAAGCTACCATTCTACTAATATTGCTCCCCAACTTAATCCTGCTCCGAATCCGGATATTATAGTCTTATCACCGGCTTTAATTCTTCCATTCTTCTTAAGTTCGTCTAAAAGTATTGGAATACTTGCTGCTGATGTATTACCATATTCCGACAGGTTCATAGGAAATCTTGTGATATCAACTTTAAGTTTCTTAGCTATTGCTTCTATTATTCTTCTGTTTGCCTGATGCAAGATAAACATTGTAACATCATTAATGTCTGTGCCTGTGTTTTGTAACACTTCCATTATCACCTGTGGCACTGTCCTTACAGCAAATGTAAAGACTTCTCTTCCATCCATTACTATATTATCTTTGTTGCATCTTAATACATCCGCCTGACTTCCGTCACTGTGAATCGTGACTGTTCCAACTGTATCTGACTTATCGCTGCTTATAACTGCAGCACCGGCACCATCGCCAAATAGGACACATACACTTCTATCGCTCCAGTCAAGATGCTGTGACATGACTTCTGCACCTATTATAAGAACATTCTTATATATACCTGCTCTAATATAAGCATCAGCTATACTATATGCATATATAAATCCTGTACATGCAACGCTTATATCAAAACATGCTGCTCTTAATGCACCGATCTCTCTTTGCACTAATGCTGCTGTGCTTGGAAATGGATAATCGGGACTTGATGTTGCGACAATTATCATATCAATATCAAGTACATCTATTCCGCAATCTGCAACTGCCATCTTACCTGCTTTTGATGCCATATAAGAAGTAGTCATATTATCTGCGATATGTCTGTTATGTATTCCCGTTCTGCTGCTTATCCATTCATCACTTGTATCAACAGTCTTTGCCAGGTCATCATTCGTTACAGTCTTAGGTGGAATAAATGCTCCTGTTCCTATAATTCTGACTCCCATCTCGCTCCTTCTCGCATTATCAGCCTAATCTCTTTGCAACTGATATGCTCTCTTTAATTGTATAGTTTGAATATCATATATTTTGATATTCAAACTATATTCAGTTATAATATGTTTTTCATGGATTGTCAAGAGTATTTTGATATTCAAACTATTTTTTGATTAAAAAAACTTGATGATTTGATTATATTGCAAATTATTAACTATCAATGTATTTTTTGATGCTTATTCCTATATATAGTACTCATTACCATAGCCCCAAGGCTTATTATCACGCTTATCACAGCTTGTACAGTTTCTGTTCTTCTACTATCATACGTCTGAGGTGCTATATGAACATTCATATCACTTTGCTCTATATTAGTTGTTGTATTCTCACAAGACTCTATACTGTATATTTCAGCTTGCACATCTTCCCTGGTATCTTCTATTGTTGAAGTCTGTGTCTTATAATCTACTGTCTGAGTGCTTTCGATGTCATATACTTTATTATTATATACATTATCAGTTCCATCTGTATCTTTCTCATTATTAGATTGAGTGTTTGAAGCAATATTACTATTATTAATATTCTCTCTACTATTATCAGTGCTATTATTATCCTTGTTTAATTCTGCATTGCTTATATCACTATTTGATTCTGATGTAATTATCTCTACGTTTTCTTTTATATCTTTTACATTTTGAGTACTATTCTCTTTTTCTTCTGCCCTTTTATACTCTATATTATTATGAGTATCTTCTGAATAATTGTTACTATTATATGCCGGTATAAGTACACTTGAAAGTGCTGCTCTCTTATTAGCATCCTCGTCTATGAATATTGAGCCACATGCACAGATATAATATTCTATATTGCCACATCTATAAGCTGTTGGCTCGTTTGCTGGAATCTTCTTAATTATTACATGAATATGTGTCTCTTCCACATTAGTATCTGCTGCTTTATTATTCTGTGTTCTATCATTTTTAGCTGACACCATTATCATATTACTGTCTGCTATTATAACTATCATTATAGCAGGCAGTATTATTACCGATATTATGTATACTATAATAGCAGTCAATCGCTTTACCATAGTCTTCACCTTTCTCTTCTAACTTTCATTTGATAATTGCAAATCTTATATTAGTCATAGTTATCAACTGTGCATTTTTACATTATTACAGGCAACAGTCTTTTCAGTTTCAGTCTATGTATATTATCGGTATTATAAGATGATGGATTGATGATTGTGTTTTACTATTTTTAAGATAGTAGATTAATTATAGCATTTTACTATCTTTTATCGTATCTGCTATATTTTTTAATGCTGCTTCATCATATTCAAAGTATTCTCTTCCTGTCTCTCTCTTAGCTCCTATCTTGTTATAAAATCCAATTGATGGCATGTTCCAATCAAGACAGCTCCATTCCATTCCTGTATATCCTTCTGATATTATTATCTCTGATATCTTTGCAAAAAAACGTCTGCCTAGTCCATTACCTCTAAATTGTTCTTTTATATAAAAATCTTCAAGATGTACTTTTGCTCTTGCTGCAAATGATGCGAATATCGGATAATATATTGCATATCCTATTACCTCTTCATCCCTCTCCATTAAAAGTACAGTTGCTATATTTCTCTCAAATAACTGATATCTTAGTTCTTCGATAGTTGCTGTCATATCCTGTGGTCTTTTTTCATACTCTGCAAGTCCCATTATCATCTTTTTTATTGTATCTATATCTTCTGGCATTGCTTTTCTGATAATTATATTGTCTTTATGTGTCATATTAATCTCCAATCTTATTTTTATATAAATTTTTCATTTTTTATATAGGATATTTTTATAATTTTTTTCTCATAATAATCTCATCTTCATCTGTTTCTACAATTATAAATCCCATATTCTCATACAATCGTTTAGCAGCTATATTTCCTTCAATATAACATAATACAACTTCTGAATATCTTCCTTCTTCTTTCATTTTTTCTAAAATAAGCTTCACTGCTTTTTTTCCATATCCCTTTTGTTGATATCTTTTATCTATAAACAATTGACTAAAATCATAAGCATTAAGTTCTTCACAATCATAGTACAGTGCCATTCCTAATGGTATATTGTCATCATAGATTATACAAGCATAACTATTTTCATTACGGTAAGCATATGCTCTTGCTAATAATCCTGCCTGACTTGACACATAATCCTGCTGTTCTTCAGCTACTTTTAATTCTATTCGCCAATTATCCGGTGTTATCTCTTCTAATCGTACCATCTTAATATCTCCAGTTCTATTTTTTTATTCTTCTCCAACTAATTTTACGACTGTCATATCGTGGTGCATTGCCTTAAGCAGTGAACCAAACATATCTTTTGTACGTATCTTAAGACTTGAAGTATTAATGCATGGATGGCATCCTACATATTCACCTTTTAATACATCTTCATCTACTATAAGCCTCACTGCATTATCTTTATCATTCATAAGACCAAGTATGCTTACTGAACCAGGTGTAATATCAAGATACTGTAACATATATTGGGGTTCTGCAAAGCTTAATCTTGAACAACCAAGCTGACCTGTAAGTTCTTTTGTCTTAAATATCTTATCTCCAGGCATCATTAACAGATAGAATTGTGTATGTTGTCTGTTACATAAGAATAGATTTTTACATACTACAGCTTCTAATATTGCATCAATCCGAAGGCAGTCTTCCATTGTATTGGCATTAGCATCCGGATGATCACATCTATAATACTCGAGGTTTAAACTGTCTAATAATTCATAGCATCTTTTTTCCTTATCAAGTCTTGTGTCCACGTTAAGTGGTCTTCCTTTTTCAAGTTTCAATTCCATTTTTGTCCTCTTCTTTCATATATCAGCTTTTTGTATTTTTTCTATTATACATTGATGTTTTTTTGTTTTTTTATCATAATTTATTCCTACAAGTAAAATTTTTCCTGTATATCTGCTTATTGAATTTGGATATTTATTATCTTTTATCTGCATTATAGCTGTTTTGGCATCTTTATTCCATTTTAATTCTACTATAAGTGCAGGATAATCTTCTATATATTCCGGTTTTGGAAGAAATACAAAATCTGCAAAACCTCTTCCCGAAGGTAATTCTCTTACAGGTTTAAAATAATATTGCATAGCACTTAGATATCCTATTGATAATATGCCACTTAATGAGTTTTCACTATTGTAATGAATTGCAGAAGCGTAATCCATGTGTATCTCTTCTATATATTCTGCTACCATATCAGAATCCATATCAAGTGTTGCATCTAATAAATTTTGAGATTTTTGCCAGAATTCTATCATCTCAGTCCATTTTCTTCGTTTTGTGGCTCTTGTAAATTCTTCTCGTATCTCTTCATTAGGTATAAAAGCTTCCTTCATCTTAGCATCATAAGCAAGATAGCCAAGATGTATAAGATATGTAAGTACATCATTCTTATCCAAAAAATTGACTGTATCATTTTGAAATGATGTTACATCTACTTCCACTGAATTACCTGATAGCATCTCAATTATATCTGCTCTCAATCCATCAAAGTCCATATTTATAAGTGGAACTATTGTCTCATACGAACCGGTAACAGACCAATAACTTTGGTATTCTCCAGAAAGCATTAGACCTACTATTGCATTTGGATTATATAAATGATATCCTGCTAATTGATAACCATCATACCATATTTTGGCTTTTTCAAAGTCCTGATTATACTTCTCACATAATTTTTTTACTTCGTCTTCCGTAAAACCTACATATGGCGATATCGCTCCTGCATTAAGCATTGAAAATTGTGAAAAATTATTTAGTGCTGACTGTGTTTTTAATTTTTTTATTGGTAAAATTCCCGTTAAATATGCCAATTTTATATATTTAGTCGGTTCTGTTCCTTTAAACATTCCTCTAAGAAAATTAATATACGCCTCCTGTATTCTTTCATTACCTGATTCATCACGAATAAGTACATCCCACTCATCAATGATTATTATGAATTTTCTTCCTGTCTTATCATTAATACATGCTAGTGCCTCGGGTAATGATTGTATCTGCTTTGGCAATTCTTCTGAATATATGTCTTTTAATTCTTTTAGCACCTTCTCTACAATATATGACACAACATTCTCTGCTCCTCCCGCCGGTTCCATACACCATTGGACATCAAAATGTATAACATCATATTTGTTAATATGTTTTTCAAAATCCTCACTTTTTGATATCTGCAGATTTTCAAACAGTTTCTTAGAATCGCATCCTCTGCTATAATAAGCTGTAAGCATATTGGCTGTAATGGATTTGCCAAACCTTCTTGGTCTGCTATTACATATATATCCCTGCAGTGTATCCATTACTTTGTTGGTATAATCTAATAAACCTGTCTTATCAACATATATCTCAGAATTAAGTGCAACTTTCCATGCTTCGTTTCCTGAATTAACAAACATTCCCATTCTATATCACTCCCCATCTTCCTAGATTTTTTCTCTTTTATCTTTTTATATTTTAACTTTATTTTTAATGTTTGTCTAGTTAACTCACAAAAACATATATTAACTAAATTAGTTTTTTAGCTTTCAATCTAAGATTTCTAATTATATATGTGGCTATTATATATTGTATTTTTTCTATTTAGATATAAGAATTTAGACATAAAAATTAGATACAAAAAATTTAGACATAAAAATTAGATATAAACAATTATAT
>SAMEA104315435__coassemble_1574_pt1 | contig 9106 bp, 8 predicted proteins | sample SAMEA104315435__metabat2_low_PE_020 | metagenome-assembled genome bin SAMEA104315435 (sample SAMEA104315435) | gut metagenome | biome: Monkey gut; feature: monkey-associated habitat; material: faeces | place: China | collected 2013
CAGGTTCAATCACACCTCATCACAAATTTACAGCTCAGGTTTACGTATTAACAAAAGACGAAGGTGGACGTCATACTCCATTCTTCAACAACTATCGTCCACAGTTCTACTTCAGAACAACAGACGTTACAGGTGTTTGTGAACTTCCAGCTGGTATCGAAATGTGTATGCCAGGTGATAACGTAGAAATGACAGTTGAACTTCTCCACAACGTAGCTATGGAGCAGGGTCTTCGTTTCGCTATTCGTGAAGGTGGACGTACAGTTGGTTCAGGTGCTGTTGCTACAATCATCGAGTAATCGAATTTAGTTGAATAGACTATTAATATTTTAAGATATATTTAATTATATATTGGTGTTTAAGCGGAAAGAAAGGCTTCCAGGTTTTACCTGGAAGCCTTTTTTGTGGATCATTGCTCTTCTTTGGGCTCTTTGTGGGGAGTGGAGTGAAATAGGCTTTTTGTGGGGAGCGGGGGTAAAATCCCATATTGGGAAACCTGATGCTTATGCACCAGGTTTCTTTGGCGCTCACACACAGGCTTGCCTGTGTGGATTGTTAGATTAATTCTTTTGATAAAGTATCAATGATACTTTCATGCTCAAGTTTTTTTCTTTCATACATAATTGAGATGTATATGAGTATTAATGCAAATAGTATTGCAATTATGAAATATTTGGTTGGAAGATAGAATGTATTAAGGTTTCCCATGCCACGTGTATACATGAAGAGGCATATTAATGTGGAGAATATTAATCCATAAAGCGAGCCTTTTATACTGTAGATGAGACATTCAAAATCTAACATTTTATGAAACTGTTTTTGACTTAGACCACATGAACGCAGCATTGCAAATTCACGTTTCCTTAGTTCCATACTTGTTGATATTGTATTGAATATATTAGTAATACATATAAGTGAGATGAGTGTTGTAAATCCGTAGATTAAAATGTTTATCATTAACAGCATGGAACGGTTTTCTTTTTCGGATTGGAAGAGGTCTTGATAAGACATACCAGTATTATCTGTAAGGTTATCTATTAAAGTTATGGCTTTTTGGTAATCCTTAGTTTTTATTGTACAAAGGATGTTGTTAAATGTTAATTTGGCATATTCATTAGTGAATGTATAACAGTTATTAAGTATATTATAATATGCAGAAAGTGGATATACCAAAAATGGTCCAATTCCTAAGTTAGGATATGTGTTAACGTCAGTACTATGTGATGTTTTTGGCTGGTCATCATAGTTGTCCGGAGTTATGGATGCAGCAAGCTTTATCTGTAGACTGTCAAGATTGCTGCTAAGTATATGACTGTCTTGATTATCAGTGATGTCACTATTGCGATTATCATATATATAATCTGAGATTGTACTATCGTAATCATTGATTAATGTAAGTGTGTCAGTTGTATCGGTAAATACCGGGCATATAACAGGGGAGGCATAGTCGCTATCATAAGAAGCTTCATATTTAGTAAAGTAGTTAAACAGTATGGGAGTAGTAATATCTGAATAATTGGTCGTAGATATTAAGTCAGTAAGGTTATACTGTTTTAATAGAGCAGCATATTCGTCATCATCAACGAAAGTTATATTGATTGGTGTTACACCGTCTATGTTGTCATTTATAATCTGCTTATAATCGTCAGTAAGGTTACCAAGTGTATATAGCGAGTTTTGTGTTATGAAACATTCAGAATATTCTATTGCATCACTGTTTTTTATTGCTGTATATGCAGAGTCAAAGGTGGGCATTTCATTATAATCCATATATCCGTTAAGTCTCAAGTCATAATATGACATGGAGACATCAAGGTTGTAACGATCTAGTGTATATGTAGAGAATGCACCGGTTGAGATGAATAGTATTATGCTCATGGATAGTGAGAAGATTATTGTTTGGTAATTTCGCTTGTTACGCTTATAGTTTTTATAGGCTATAACTCCTTCGAATTTGAATAATCTGTTTACCCATGATGGAATATTAAGTGATTTGCTGTTAATAGTAAGTTCTGTTCTTTGACTTATTGCATCTATAGCAGAACGTTTAAGTGCTTTTTTCATTGGAATAGCTGAAGATATATATACAGTAATTGTACTTAGTGCTATTGTTACAATTATTGATATATATGATAGATGCAATGATAAAGACGGCATCTTGGCTGTTGCATCGGAGCTATAAAATAGACTTTCTATCGGTGATTTTATAAAGTGTAATGTTATGCCTATTCCGCTGATTCCTGTAATTATGCCTATGGGTACTGCTATGAGGCATAGGATTATTGCTTCGTATCGAACTATTTGTTTCATCTGTTTTTTGGTTGTGCCAATTGATGATAAGAGACCGAATTCACGAATTCTTTCACTTAGTGAGATGGAAAAAGAATTGCGTATAAAGGTTATTGAACCTATAATGACAATGCTTATCAGAATTCCACCCATATTATATAGAATTTGTTTGAATGTGTCATTGGTTGAAAAGCCGTAGTAACGTAACAGTGCACTATTTGTGCAGGAATAGTATTCGTTAGAATATTCTTTACATAAAGGAATAGCGTTAGAGGCTTTTTTTAATAAGACATATTCATCATAGTATGCAGTGCTGTCACTAGAATCTGTTGAGATGTTGTCTACAGATTGATCATTTGTAAAAAATGAAAATCCTGGGGCTTCATAAGATTCAAAGTTAGGTCTTTCACATATTCCTACAATTGTGTATGTCTTAGTTGTCTGTGGTTCAAGATATTCAATATTTGGAGATTCGGTTATCTCGTTGATTATTGAGTCATGTTGTCCAAGGTGTGTTTTACTTGCTGTGTATCTGTATCCAAGTGTCAGGGTTATTGTGTCTCCGACTTTGTAGTTGTTTTCGCTATAATTGAAATAGTGATTAGGTACTAGGAGCTCTGTGTCATTTTCTGGAAGTCTGCCGTCACATAGTTTGAATGGCATATTTTCAAAAAAAGTGCTAGATGCAGATTGTACGCATATATATGGTTTATATTCGTTTTGTGAGTCTGATAAAGAGTATCCTTCATATTTTACCGACATAATTGTGGAGATTGACGTGTCATCTAAGAGTTTATCGTGTATATCATATGGTACATCGGATATGTGAACGAACCAATTGCCATAATTAATGCGGGATATTTCCTGTCCATAGTGTGATACAGATGATATAAGCGTTGTAATTGCTGTTATCATGGAGGTTGATAATATTATTCCAATAATTGTTACAATTGTTCGCATACGATATTTACTGAGGCTTTTTAAGGAATATTTATGTAGTATGTTCATTAGCGGATTACCTCGTTTCGTATTATTTTACCATCTTCAATACTTATTATGCGGTTGGCCATCAAGGCGATATTCTCATCGTGTGTTATTACAATTAGAGTTTGTTTGTATTTTTGATTTGATAATTTTAGAAGATTCATAATCTCGCAGCTGTTTTTGGAGTCAAGATTGCCTGTTGGCTCATCAGCTAGTACTATTGCAGGTGCATTCATTAAAGCTCTGCCTATTGAAACTCTTTGTTGTTGTCCACCAGATAGTTGATTTGGAAGATGATTTTCACGACCTTTTAGTCCGAGTAGCGTGATTAACTCATTTAGCCTATCTTCATTGATTGGTCTATGATCTATTTGGACTGGTAATGTCATATTTTCGATTACGTTTAATATAGGAATCAGATTGTAGAATTGGTATATGAGCCCTACTTCACGTCTTCTAAATACTGCAAGATCATTTTCATTTTGTGCATAGATATCGGTATTGTTGATGTATACTTTGCCATCTGTTGGAGTATCAACACCACCAATTATATGCATAAGAGTTGATTTGCCGGAGCCGGATGGACCGATTATTGATACAAATTCACCGTTGTCTATTGTCAGTGAGACATCGTTTAGCGCAACAACTTTATTATTGCCGGTACCATAGATTTTACTTACATGTTCAACTTTTATCATGATTTTGTCACCTCGTTATTTTTTTGACAGCATATTATAGATAGAAGAGTTGCTGCCTAATAATAGTATAAAGTGTGGAAATGACTTCTAGATGACCTCAAAGTGACTATATTGTCACCTAGATAATTGCCTTATACAGTTTTATATCGAAACAGGCACCGCCTTCTTTGCGATTATATGCATAGAGCCTTCCATTATGTTTTTGTATAATGGATTTTGAAAGTGCAAGTCCAATACCGATGCTGTCATTAGAACTATGAATACCTTTATAAAAACGGTCAAATAGATGAGGGATATCTTTAGGATCAAATCCTGGACCATTATCTTCGATTATTATCTGTGAAAAAAGTGTATTGTCATGTATAGTTACTGTGATTATTCCATTTTCTGGTGTATGCTCGGCACAATTTTTTAAAATATTGCTTATAGCTTCTGAAAGCCAATTGATATCGCATTGGATAGATATATTATCAGGTATTTGACGAATTATGGTCTGGTTCTTGACATCAAGAATTATTGCGACAGTTTCGTATGCAGAGTCTATCAATTTTGAACAGGAAGTGTTCTGATATGAAAAATTAACTACATCAGCATCAAGACGTGAGATTTTTAATAATACATCAATTAGCCATTGTATGCGATTTAACATCTTTTTTTGAACTATTAGCTGATTGATTATGTGTGACTCTGTGCTGCGTTCTAATAGCATGGTATTAGTAAGAATTAAGGATGTAAGTGGTGTTTTTATCTGATGTGACAGATCTGCAAGTGAATCAACCAGATATAATTTGTCTTTTGACAGTTCTTTAGTCTGTTCATTAATTCTAATGATCATTTTATTGATTTCGCTGCCTAGAATGTTCAACTCACCTTCCTTATGATAAGCTATCTCGTGTATGTCAGACGAATGAAGTACTTTATCAATTTCGAGTGCGAGTTTTGAAAGACCTAGATAGCGATAATATAATAATGTAAATATAGCAATGTTAATAAGAATCCACTGAATCAGAAGAAGTGGAAATATATTGGGAGTAATAAAAAAACAGGTAAGGAGTGATATTACTAGAATTAGAATATCAGCTATGACAAAGTTGCGTATTTCAATATTACGAAAAAGCATATAAAATCCTCCTTTTTAACTATTATCTTTATGATATAATTATTAATAATCAAAGATATAACCAATACCTCGAATAGTCTTGATATATATCGGATTGGCGGGATCGTCTTCAATTTTTTCACGCAGTCGTTTTATATAGACGGTTAGAGTATTATCATTTACATAATCACCTGCAAGATCCCATATCTCTGCTAAGAGCTGCTCACGTTTAAGAAGTTGACCTTTGTGTGCTATGAAAGTTAATAGGATACGGTATTCAAGTGTTGTGAGCAAGATTTCATGTTGATTTTTGGTTACAACAGCTTTGCTGGTATCGATGGTTAGATTACCATATGTGAATATATTTTGCATTTTACCATATCGCCTGAGTACTGTTTTTATTCTTGACAGAAGTTCACGAGGGCGAAAGGGTTTGCTTATATAATCGTCAGCACCGATGTCAAGACCGGTGATAACACTGAATTCATCTGTAGATGCACTAATAAATATTATCGGGATATCATATTGCAGTTTGATTGCACGACATAGTGAATAACCATTACCATCACTAAGTGTAATATCAAGCAGAATCAAATCGAAGTGTTCATGAACGATGTATTCAAGTGCAGATGCAGCGCCGCTTGCTGAGAATACTTTATAATTATTAGTCACAAGGAATTCAGTTAACATAGTTACGATTGTTTCATCATCTTCAACTAAAAGTATATTCATAATAACCTCCCACATTAATAAATAAAAAATATTCAGACTTTACCTCACTTTTGACAAAGAGTCAAATAAAAAGCTGCCATAAAGACAGCTTTTGCAAATGCTATTTAGTTTCCCATCTTCCGGATGCACCGCAAGGAAGAATGAGTCCGGTTGAAGTTACAGGAAGACCAATTTCTTCAGCAGTAACAATGCCATTATATTTTTTTAACTCAATAGATATCATATAAGTAAGGACAGATGGAGCAAGTCCGGTTGTATATGAGTTAATAAGGAAAAATAAAGGATCATCACTTAAGAGTTGAGCACATAATTTGACAAATGAGTGAATAGAATCTTCAATTTTCCAAATCTCGCCTTTGGGGCCACGTCCATATGAAGGTGGATCCATGATAATTGCATCATATTTATTGCCACGTCTTATTTCACGTTCTACAAATTTTACACAGTCATCAACAATCCATCTTATTGGTGCGTCTGATAATCCGGAAGATTTGGCATTTTCTTTTGCCCAGCCGACCATACCTTTTGATGCATCAACATGTGTTACGGATGCGCCGGCAGCTGCCGCAGCAAGAGTAGCACCACCTGTGTAAGCAAAGAGATTAAGTACTTTTATAGGACGGTTTGCGTGTCTTATCTTATCAGAGAACCAGTCCCAGTTAGTTGCCTGTTCTGGAAATAAGCCTGTATGTTTAAAACTAAAAGGTTTAAGGTTAAAAGTAAGATCTCCATAGTTAATAGTCCATTGTTCTGGAAGGTCGAAGAAATCCCATTCACCACCACCTTTTGAACTTCTATGGTAGTGGCCATTCATCTTCTTCCAGCCTTTGTTCTGCTTAGGAGTATCCCATAATACTTGAGGGTCAGGTCTGACAAGCAGATAATTGCCCCAACGTTCGAGCTTTTCACCACATGATGTATCTATAACTTCATAATCTTTCCAATTGTTTGCAATCCACATAAATAACGCCTTTCTACATATTAATAGTACGATTTGATAATACGATTAATTATAACTATAAATAAAAAAAACGTCAACTGCTACAATGTTAAAATAGAAGAAAAAAGATAAAATTAATGTCGGTCATTATAAATAAATATCAGTAATAAAGCGCAGACTCGCAAAAAATATGAAGATATGTTAAAATAAGAGCCAGACAGTATAGTTGATAGGATTAATCATAAGACAAATATGTCTAGTTGACTATATGGAATATTAAAAATAGATAGGGCATGATTAGATGGATAAGAAAAATGAAAGTAAAATAAAAAAAGGCAGGATAGTCAAGCTGATTATAAGTTTTATGCCAATGATAGTTATGATGTTTATAATCTACTTATTTTCAGCAAAAAATGGTATGCAATCTTCACATACAAGTGGTGGAACAGTTAGTATGATGATTACTTTTTTTGAAAAAATTCCAGGAATCCATATTACACAGGCACAGCAGGTTAAACTTGCAAGATGCATGGAATTACCGGTAAGGAAACTTGCACATATAACAGAATATGGAATATTACTTGCAACAATATACATACCGGTAGAGAAGAATTTTATGCTAAAAAATAGTAAAAAAGCAATAATTTCGGTGGCAATAGCAATTCTTTATGCAGCAAGTGACGAATTACATCAACGATTTGTTCCGGGAAGAAGCGGAAGAGTAACGGATGTATTGATAGATAGTATAGGAATACTAGTGTCACTGTTTATATTGCAGATTATTTATCAAAAAAAGAGAAAATGTAATATGCAAAATGGAATGACAAATTAATATATGAGATATAATTATAGAAGAAAATATATTAGTGTAATGCCAGAAAATATAGAACTGATAAATGAAACAGGAGTTAATAGCCTAAGTATGTTTACTAATGTTGTTAATAATGAAAGTCTGGATTATAAAAATGACATCTAAAGAGTAATATTAAAAGTTCTCTCTTAGATATAAGCCGGTAGATGTTCTTAGAGAATATTAGGTTGAAGCTATGATAGCTTGTTTAATGAATAATAGTAAGCAAAGTTGAGTTACTTAGAGAGAAAAATTAACATCGATAGAATGAGTTCCTTCTATATTATGTGTGCTAAGAAAATGGATAATAATATAAACAAAAAATTAAATAAATAACTAAATCTAAAAAAACATGAACAAGCTAAAAAAAAGAAAAAAACGCTTGCATTATTTGAAAGTATGTTATATAATAATATCTGCTGTGGCATGATAGCTGTGAAACGTGAGGTTGCTGCATTATATGCAGGTTTTCCGTGGAGCGAATGTCAAGTTAGGAAACTGGCGACAAGTCACTGTACAAACAACATTAGACACATTAGATGTGAAAGTGCGTGTGTAATTGCGAAGATACACACGGAGAAGTGTACAGTCACCGCTTGTCGTACTGATATTAAGTGCGAAAAGGAGGCGACTTTTTTTATGGCAAGTCAAGTAATGAGAATTACATTAAAGGCTTATGATCACGAATTAATCGATCAGTCAGCTAAGAAAATTATCGAAACTGTTAAAAAGACAGGATCTCAGGTGAGTGGACCTGTACCTCTTCCAACTAAGAAGGAAGTTGTTACAATCCTTAGAGCTGTTCATAAATACAAAGATTCAAGAGAACAGTTCGAACAGAGAACACATAAGAGATTAATCGATATCATTACTCCATCAACAAAAACAGTTGATGCATTATCAAAATTAGAAATGCCAGCTGGTGTTAACATCGATATCAAGATGAAAAACAAATAATTAATTAAGTAAGTAATCCTGAAGGGTTTAGATATAGAAGCAACAAGTGTTACGCATGTTCCACTTATATTTGACTGTTCTAGGATGATTGCGCAAAATGCACAATCCGCTGTAGATTAAACAGGAGGTAAAAACAATGAAGAAAGCAATATTAGCTACTAAAGTCGGAATGACACAGATCTTCAATGAAGATGGTGTATTAGTTCCAGTAACTGTATTACAGGCTGGTCCTTGTGTAGTAACACAGGTTAAAACAGTTGAAAATGATGGTTACAGTGCTGTTCAGGTTGGTTTTGTTGACAAGAACAAAGTTAAAACAGTTAACAAAGACAAGAATGGCAAAAAATCAATTGCACATAGAAATGGTGTAAACAAAGCAGAAAAGGGTCACTTTGATAAAGCAGGAGTTTCATATAAGAGATTCGTAAGAGAATTCAGATTTGAAAATGCTGAAGAATATTCAGTAAAAGATGAAATCAAAGCTGATATCTTTGCAGCTGGCGACAAGATTGACGCATCAGCAATTGCAAAAGGTAAAGGATTCCAGGGCGCTATTA